>ERZ779643.470-NODE-470-length-33912-cov-6.713028_pt1 | contig 33912 bp, 33 predicted proteins | sample MGYA00511564_ERZ779643 | MGnify/ENA primary metagenome ERZ779643 (study PRJEB29588, sample SAMEA2147114) | human gut metagenome | biome: human gut; feature: human-associated habitat; material: faeces | place: Denmark | collected 2008/2010 ...
TTTCTTTATATTATTATACACAAAAATGTACCCAATGTGAAGACACTCTTTTTTTTAGTGTCCACTCCATTGGGTACATTATATTAAATGTTATCTCTTTTTTCGTCTGTAAACGAATAGGAATTTAGGGTAATGTATTGTAAATACACTTAAATTATAATATAATATAGCAAAGAAAGTTGTTATTTTATAGTGTTAACTCTTAAGAAAATCAACTTCTTTTGTAATAATTAGTTGTCAAATTATAAAGTATGGAGATAGTCAATGAGTAAAATAAATCAAAAAGTTAATATAAATATAATTGGAGCTGGACTTGCAGGCTGTGAATGTGCATATATACTTGCAAAAAATGGAATAAAAGTTAAACTGTATGAAATGAAGCCAAAGTATAAATCACCAGCACATACTCTGGATAGCTTTGCAGAGTTAGTTTGCAGTAATTCACTAAAATCAGATGAAATAACTAATGCTTGTGGATTACTAAAAAAAGAAATGCAAATGCTAGATAGTCTATTTGTAGAAATTGCACATAGAACTAAAATTCCGGCCGGACAAGCTTTGGCTGTTGATAGAGATAAATTTTCTAAAGGAATAACAAAAATTATAAAAGAAAATAAGAATATTGAAATAATATATGAACAAATAGAAGATATAAGTAGTATGGATGGAATAGTTGTAGTGGCAACAGGGCCTCTTACAAGTGATAATCTATTAGAGAATATTAAGAAAATTGTAGGAGATGAAAGTTTATATTTTTATGATGCTGCAGCTCCAATAATAGAGGCAGACACAATTGATATGGATGTTGCTTACATAATGGATAGATATGGTGAAATTGGAAAAGGAGATTATATTAATCTTCCAATGAATAAAGAGCAATACTTAGCTTTTTACAATGAACTAATTAATGCTAAAACTGCAAACCGTCATGAATTTGATAAGATATCACTATTTGAAGGATGTATGCCAATAGAATATATGGCAAAAAGAGGAGAAAAAACATTAACTTTTGGACCGTTAAAACCAATAGGTTTAGACAATCCTAAAACTCTTAAGCAAAATTATGCAGTTGTACAATTAAGAGCTGAAAATAAAGAAAAAACTTTATATAATATGGTTGGTTTTCAAACAAGTTTAGCTTTTGGTGAGCAAAAAAGAGTATTCAGAATGATACCAGGCCTTGAAAATGCTAATTTTGTAAGATATGGGGTTATGCATAAAAACTCATATATAAATGGTGGTAAATTACTTGATAATAATTTTTGTATGAAAGATAATAGTAATATATATTTTGCTGGTCAAATATCAGGTGTAGAAGGATATGTAGAATCTGCAGCATCTGGATTAATGGTAGCATATTCAATATTAAATAGATTACAAGGGAAAAAAATAACATTCTCTGAAGAAACAATGCTTGGTTCTCTTGCTAAATATATCTCAACTGAAAATAAAAACTATCAACCAATGAATGCAAATTTTGGAATACTAAAACCATTAGATATTAAAATAAAAGATAAAAAAGAAAAGTATACAAAACTTGCAAGTAGAGCAATAAATGAAATAGAAAATTTAAAGAAAGATATTATATAACATTTTGGGGGTGAGAATGTGAGTAAAATTTATTTATTATATGGAGAAGAAAAATACGATTTAAACAAGAAAATAGAAAATATAAAAAAAGATTTTACAAATTTAGAAGTAGGATTAAATTTATTTTACATTACTAAAGAAAACATAAATGAATTAGAAAACATATCACAAGGAGTTACTTTTTTTGGTACTAAGAAATTAGTAATTATTAAAGAAACCAATTTAAAAATTGATATAGATATATTAGAAAATGCAGATGATGATATAACTTTTATATTAGTAGAAAATACTGTTGACAAAAGACTTAGCGAATATAAAAAAATAGCCAAAATAGCTGAATGCCATGAATTTAAGCATCTAGATCAAAAGCAGATGATAGATTACCTGTATAATACAATAAGAAGATATGGAATTAATATATCGTATGAAGACGCTACATACATGCAAAGTATATGTGGTGAGGATAAATCTAACAATATAAATGAGTTGAAAAAATTAGTAATATTTTTAGATGGAACCGATAAAAAGGTAACAAAAGAAATCATAGATAAAGTATGTTCTAGAACCTTAAATGCAAAAATATTTGACGTTTTAAATTTAATAGTTAATAGAAAAAAAGAAGAGGCAATAAAAAAATTAAATGATTTATTAGAGCAAAAAGAGCCGATAGTAAAAATTTATATAATGTTATATAAACAAATATATCAAATGTATTTAATAAAATATGCTAAACAAAATAATATTTTGGATATTGCAAAATTATTTGGAATACATCCATATACGTATAAAAATTTATCAATATCTGCAGATAAGTATACATTAAATAAATTAAAAGAAATATTATATAGTTTTGATGAATATGATGAAAAAACTAAAAATGGCGAAATGGATTTTGAAATTGGTTTAAAGAAAATAATTTGTTCAATGTAATAAAATAAAATTATGAGGATAGGAGTGTTAAATTATGGGAGGATATAAAAAGAATAAAGATGGCTTTATTGATATAAAAATTGAAAGGTTAATCGATTGGAATGAAGAAAGTGGTGTAGGATGTATATGTTCTGATAAAATAACTAAAGAAGGATTTAAGGTTGGATATATGTATAGAGGAAAACCTATTGCAAATTGTCCAGATAGTGGATGGATATTTATGGCAGGAGATGAAGATGAAGAATATATTGGAAATCCTAATAAAAATCATATTTTAGACATAAACACAGTTTGCAATTATGATAAGGATATTATACCTTATATACACTCTAAGATAGGTAGTATGTATATAAGAGTAGATAATAAAAGATTTGAAATTTATGATGGAACTAAACCAATATTTATAGCTAAACAAGAAAGGTAATATAATATAACATTAATAAAAATAAAACGATTATAATAAAGTAGAAATTATATATCTTAAAAAGCCATAGATTTTTTTCGACAAAAAATAAAGGCGTATCTTAAGGCGATACGTCATTTTTTGTCGAACGATTTTTCTTGACATTTGCAAACTGCGTGTATATAATCAAAGTGTAGTTACTACAATTTAATTCTTGTAAAATTTAATCATATACTTTTTTTCATGAACCCTATATTCAATATAATATTCCCCAATTTTTTAAGATATAGTAAATTTATAAAAAATAATGGCAAGGATTATTTTGTAGTAGTTACAATATATAAGGTGATTATTATTGAAAAAACATTTAAAACTTATTTTATTTTTTATCTTTAGTTTTGTTATTGTTATAACTCTATTTCTTTGCTATATAAATAGTTTTAATTCTTTTAGTACTATTAGTTTAGTAACTTCTAATAAATCAAATTTAAATTTAAATCTAAATAACAATTTAAATCTAGCCAATTTTTATTCAAGTAATTTTTCATCAAATGATAATATAATTGCATATCTTAGTATTCCTAAAATATCTTTATTTAATGTACCTATAGAGTATGGAACAAATGAAAATGTACTTTCAAAAGCTATTGGTCTTTTTGAAAACAGTAATATAGATGGTGGAAATGTTTGCCTTGCAGCACATAATCGAAGCAAAACTGTTAGTTATTTTAGAAATCTATGGAAACTTAGTACTGGAGATGAAATTATATTAAAAACAAAAGCTAAATTTACCACATATACAGTTATGTTTAAAACTGAGGTTTTAAGTAATGATTGGACATACTTACAAAACGAAAAAGAAGATTATATTACATGTATAACTTGTATTGATAACAAACCAAATAAAAGGCTTTGTATAAGAGGAGTTAAAAAATAAAAGGGAGTGAAAATTATAGAAAAAATAAATTTAAAAATTAAAAAAATTTTTTTGCTAACATTTATGTTAGTAACTTTTGTAAATAGTTTTTCAGTTTTTGCAGTTAATATTGATGATAATAATTTAGGAAAATATAGAATATATTGCACAGAAGATACAGAGCATTATATAAAATACAATGATAGAGTGCAAATAAATTATGTTTATTATTATCTAAATGAAAATAATGAAACAATACCGGCCTATTGTTTAAATCTTGGAGTAGATGGTCCAGAAACTTTTGATGAATATTATGTGAATGTAAGTGAAGCTTTAGAAGATGAAACTGTAACAAGCATATTATTAAATGGATATCCATACAAAACACCATACGAACTAGGTTTACCAACTGATTATCAAGCTTCATATAGTACACAATTTGCTATTTGGGCATATTTATCTAATCTAGATCTAAATAAAATTGCAGCTACAAGACCAGAATATGAATGTGTTGTATCTGCTATAAAAAATATATATCATAATGGTATAGAATATAAAAGTAATACAAACGGGTTAATAAATATGAAAGTTTATGACCCTGAAATTTGCAAAGAAAATTCAAATGTTTATAGCATTAGAGTAAAACTTGATTATAATGATGAAAATATATATGGTTATACTTTAAATGTAAGTGGATTAAAAAATTATTCTATATTAGATAATAATACAAATATGCAAATATATCCAGATAGTATATATGGTTATAAAGATTTTAATATATTAGTTCCAAGAGAAGATATAAAAGAGGATGCAAATGTTAATATAACAATTAATTATGAATCAAGAAATGCAAGCCTTATGTTTGGAGTTGCTGATATGCCTGGAATGCAAAATTTAGTTTTAACCAAGAATAATAGAGAAGTAAGGAGTATTAGTAATAATACTAATATAAAATATGTAAAAAATAGTTTTGTTATAAAAAAAGTAGATAAAGATGATAAAAGTAAGCCAATATCTGGTGTAAAATTTAAAATATATAATGATGAAATGAAGTTTTTAGGTGAATATGTTACTAATAATGATGGAATTATTTCATTTGATTTTTTAAAGGAACTAGATTTAAAACAGGGAGATAAAATTATTATAGAAGAGATAAGTGCACCAGATAATTATTATATTGATAAAAATAATAACAAAGTAGAGTTGGTACTAAAGTATGATGATATAAATGAAGTGATTATAGAAAATGAAAAAGCTACTGGAACTATTGATATAATAAAAAAATCTCTTGATTATAATCCATACACTAATGTAAAAAAAGATTCACCTCTTAAAGGTTGTGAATTTGAAATATATAATGAAAATATGGAATTAATAGAAAAAATAGTAAGTGATGAAAATGGTCACGCAAAAACAAGCAGACTTGAAGTTGGAAAATACTATATAAAAGAGGTAAAAACAAATGATTATTATATATTAGATAATAAAATACATGAAATTAATATATCAGAGCATAATGAAGTCAAAGAATTTGTACTATATAATAAAAGTATGGAAAAAGAATTACCAAAGACAGGTTTTTAATTTTGGCAAGTATAAAAAATGGAAAATATTTCATAATATAAATAAAGAGGTGCTTTATTTATGAACAAAAAATATTTAAGTTTTAGAACAGACATGGCAGATGAACGTGTAGATACATATAAAAGAGTACATAATTTAAGTGAAGTAGACGGTATCAAAGTTACATCTGATAATAAAAATGGAATAATTACTACAATTGTAGAGGTGTTAAATGAAAATGGAGAAAAAGCAGTATCCAAAAAGATGGGTAAATATGTAACAATGGAGATATCCGATATGAATTACTTAGGTGAAAAAGAAAAAGAGGATGTAAAAAAACAGGTTTCATTAGTTATAAAAGAGTTAATAGGGGATGACAAGAAAAAATCTATACTGGTTGTTGGTCTTGGAAATATATCTGTAACTCCAGATGCACTTGGGCCTAAAGTTGTAAAAGATATTGATGTTACAAGACATTTAATAAAATTTGCAAAAGAGCTTGTGGAACCAAATACAAGGTCTGTAAGTGCAATATCACCAGGTGTACTTGGAACTACAGGAATAGAGACATCAGAAATAATAAATTCAATAGTAGAAAAAACAAAACCAGATATAATTTTAGCAATAGATAGTTTGGCATCAGGAAGTATACATAGAATAGGAAATACTATACAATTTAGTAATACAGGTATAACTCCTGGTGAAGGTGTAAGAAACAAAAGAGATGAAATAAATGAAGAAAATTTAGGAGTACCTGTAATAGCTGTAGGTGTTCCAACTGTGGTAGATATGGCTACAATAACAAATGAGGCAATTGATAAGATGCTTGATAACGCCAAAAATGAAATGTTTGAGTTAAGTGATAAAGGTGATAAAAAAGAAGTAATCAAAGTATTTGATACATTAGAGCAAGATACTAGATATGATATGATTGCAAATGTATTAAATACACAAAATTATATAGTAACTCCAAAGGAAGTAGATAATTTAATTGAAAGTGTTGCAGATATAATATCGAGTGGAATTAATTTAGCTGTGTAAAAGGTACTGCAAAAGCAGTATCTTTTATTGTGATGTTTTTGTGAAAATATAAGTAGCCTAATTATATAAATTTCTTTTTACTTGATTTTTTAGGTGTTTTGATATAAAATGATTATACTATGAAAATTGGAGGAATTTATTATGAAAAAAAGTAAAATTACAATTGGATTTTTAATTTTAGCTTTTGTACTAGTTTTTTCATTTACAATATTTAAAAGTAATGTATTTGCTGCAGAAGATCAAAATACACAAGAAAATACCTCTATAAATAGTATATTTGATATAGATGCACAGACTGAAGCATATAAATTTAGTGAAAAGAGATCTCCTAAAGGACCTTTCATACGTTATATTCAAGAAAGAGTAATAGTAGATAAAGAACTATCTGGAATAGGTACAACTATTTCGGAAAAAACTATTGATGTTACTGCACCAACTACTGGAATTCAAATTTTACTTGCTGCAGATACTGTTAGAATAGATTCTAGTATGGAATATGCCGTTGTATTTTCGCAGACAAATGTAATCATAGATGGAAATATAACTAAAGATTTAGTTGTATTTGCTGGCTCAAAAGTAACAGTTGGTGAAAATGCTAATATTTCAGGTGACATTATATGTTATAGTAATGAAATTGAAGTAAAAGGAAATGTAGAAGGAAATTTAGTTGGTACAGCACAGAAATTAATTATAAGTGGAAATATTGGTAAAGATTTAAGAATGCAGTTAAATAATATAGAATTATTAGATGGAAATAGCATAAACGGTGATATATTCTTTATAACATACAATAAAGAATTAAATATAAAAGAAAAATATCCTAATGCACAAATAAAAGTTTATGAAGAAAAATCTGGAATTTTAGATGCTAGTACTATATTATCTGGTGTAATTACAAGTTTAGCATTCACTTTATTATATTTATTAATTGAGAAATTCACAAAAGGCAAAGTATTCTCAAAAATGATTACAAAAACTAGAGATAATCTATTATTTTTTGTTATATCAGGTGGATTATCACTTATGATGGTCTTACCATTAGTATTTATATTAATAATGCTAGCTGCTTTTGGCTTAGGTCAAATTGCAATCCCAGCTCTTATATTATATGTATCTTATTTATTAGTTGTCGGATTACTTTCAACATTCATAATAGGTAGTTTTCTAGTTAAATATATGGCGGATACAAGATTTAAAGCAATGGGAAATGGTACTAAGATATTATCTGCATTTGTTATATTTATGTTATTATTTATATTAGCAAAACTTCCTACTGTTGGAATTTATATAACTATATTATTAGTAATGTTTGCAATAGGAATTGTGACAACATGTATATTTAAAAGAAAAAAAGATACTGACATATCTAAAGTTAAGTAGTTATGGGGGAATATGCTTATGAAATATCATAATATTGAGACAAAAGACATATTAGAGTCATTTAATACTACAGAAAATGGTTTGAGTGATGAAGAGGCTAAGAATAGACTTTTGAAAAATGGGCCAAATAAATTAAAGGAAACTAAAAAGAAGGGTATATTATCGAAGTTTATAAGCCAATTTAAGGATTTAATGCTTATAATACTTATAATATCTGCAATTTTATCAGCTTTAGTTTCTGTAAAAACAGGAGAATCATTTACAGATACAATAGTAATATTATTTGTTGTTGTTTTAAATGCAATTTTAGGAGTAATTCAAGAAAGCAAAGCTGAAAAAGCAATAGAAGCTTTAAAAGATATGTCTTTACCATATATAAAAGTAAAAAGAGATGGAAAAGTACAGAGCATAAAAACAGAAGAAATAGTTGTAGGTGATATAGTACTTGTAGAAGCTGGAGATTCAATTCCAGCTGATATGAGAATTTTACATAACCATAGTTTAAGAGTTGAAGAAGCTGCTCTTACAGGTGAGTCGGTTCCTGTAGATAAACAAGATGCTGTTATACCTGGTGATAAGGAAATATCACTTGGCGATAGAACCAACATGTTATATTCTGGTAGTAGTGTTGTTTATGGTAGGGCAGAAGCAATAGTAGTATCAACGGGAATGGATACAGAACTCGGAAAAATTGCTGAAGCTATATCAAATCAAAAAGTTGAGATAACACCACTTCAAAAGAAAATAAATGAGTTAAGTAAAGTTTTAACCGTTATTGTTATTGTGATTGCAGTTTTAATGTTCTTTATAGGAATGCTAGAAGGAAATCCAATATTAGAAGTATTCATGCTTGCCATATCTCTTGCGGTTGCTGCAATACCTGAAGGGCTTTCAGCTGTTATTACTATTACCCTTGCAATGGGTGTACAAAAAATGGCAAAAGAGAAAGCCATAGTAAGAAAATTATCAGCAGTTGAAGCTCTTGGATCAACAGAGGTAATTTGTTCTGATAAAACAGGTACATTAACTCAAAACAAAATGACATTAAGAAAAATACATGTCGATATGAACTTAGTTGATGTGGAAAATGTTAATAACATTGATGAAATAACAAACGAAAATGGAATAGTAAAAGAAGATTTTAATATGCTTGCCAACATATCTATACTTTGTAATGATACTACATTTGGTGAAGATAAAGGAGCTAAAGTTTTACTTGGAGATCCTACAGAAACTTGTTTAGTTGATTTTGGTAAAAAGGTTGGATTTGATAAAGAAGAAATGGAAAAGCAACATCCAAGAATGGATGAATTACCTTTTGACTCAACAAGAAAAATGATGACGACTGTAAATGAGTTTGAAGATAAGTATGTAATCCTTACAAAAGGTGCTGTTGAATCAATTTTGGATAAGTCTAACAAAATTTTATTGAATGGAAAAGTAGAAGAAGTTACTAGTGAATTAAAAGAACAAATATTAGCGGAAAATCTTAGTATGGCCAAAGATGCACTTAGAGTACTTGCTTGTGCATATAGAATTACAGAAAAGAAAGAAGTAATAGATAAATCCGAAGAAGATTTGATATTTGTTGGTCTTGTTGGAATGATAGATCCACCAAGAAAAGAAGCTAAAAGAGCAGTTGAAAAATGCTTTAATGCTGGGATGATACCTGTAATGATTACAGGAGATAATATAGATACAGCAATGGCTATTGCTAAAGAATTGGGAATATTAAAAGAGGGAAACAAGGCAATTACTGGACTTGAACTTGATAAGTTGAGTGATGAAGAATTATATAATCAAGTAGAAGATATAAGAGTTTATGCAAGAGTATCGCCAGAGAATAAAATAAGGATTGTAAAAGCTTGGAAAAAACGTGGAAAAATTGTTGCAATGACTGGTGATGGAGTAAATGATGCTCCAGCCTTAAAAGGTGCAGACATTGGTATCGGTATGGGTATTACTGGAACTGAGGTATCAAAAAGTGTATCTAGTATGGTACTTGCAGATGATAACTTTGCTACAATAGTTGTTGCTGTAAAAGAAGGAAGAAGAATATATAATAATATACAAAATGTTATTGCGTATTTACTTGCTTCTAATTTAGCCGAAGTATTGATAATATTTATAGCTACATTGTTCAATAAAGTTTTATTACTTCCAATTCAAATACTATGGATTAATCTTGTAACTGATACAATACCAGCAATAGCACTTGGATTTGAAAGAGAAGAAAGAAATATAATGAAGCAAAAGCCAAGGAATTCGAAAGAGAGTTTATTTACTCCATTTCTTATGGCAAGAATAATAGTACCAGGTGTATTAAAAGCTATAATTATATTTGTATTATATTTCGTTTTAGAAAATATGTACGATGCTACAATAGCTAGTGGAGCTGTATTTGTAACTTTATCTATAATTGAATTATTATTTGCATTTATTTGTAGATCAGATAGAAAATCTGTATTTAAAATTGGACTTTTAACAAACAAACTAATGTTACTTTGTATGCTTGGAGCAATACTATTACAGGTTGCCATTGTAACTATACCAGTATTATCTAGTTGGTTAAGAGTACCACAAATGCCACTTGGTGTACATATAGCAGTTATATGTATTGCTATATTTACAGCTATACTGTTTGAATTTGTGAAAATCATACTTGCAAAAGTGTTTAATAAAGAGGCAAAAAAATAGAATTTAAGGGCCAAATATTCATATTTGGTCCTTTTTATACATAAGTTATATTATGAATATAGAAAGAAGGTGTAGCTTATGTTCGATAATGTTTTAAAAATGTTATTTGGAAATAATGGCTCAAGAAGAGGAAATAATAACTATAGAAATAGAGGAGGAGCAAAATTTATATATAAATTAGTACCATTTGAACAAGCAAGAATGATGATTGAAAATAATCAAGTTACTTTAATGGATGTAAGGACACCAAATGAATATGATTTGGTGCATATAAAAAATTCAATAAACATGCCAGTAGACGAAATAGAAAAAAGAATATTTACTTATAATCAAACTGACCCCATAATGGTATATTGTTCCAGTGGAACTAGAAGCAAAACGGCAATTCAAATATTAAATGGCCTAGGATATAATAACATATACATATGGGAGTATGGTGCGCTTGCAACTTTTCCATACAAAAATATGTTAGTATATAGTGAAAATGTAAAAAAGGGGTATTGATATGATAAAAAAAGTTAATCAAGCGACATTTGACAGGGAAATAACTAATATTGAAGGAATATGTTTAGTAGATTTCTATGCAACTTGGTGTGGACCTTGCATGAGGCTTTCACCAATACTAGAAGAAATAGCAAATAGCAGATCAGATTATAGTATACTAAAAGTAGATGTTGATGAAAATCCAGAAATTTCTAGAAGGCATCAGATAGATACTATACCTACAATTTGTATATATAAAAATGGTAAATTAGTTGAAAAACAAGTTGGATTTAAAAATAAAGAACAAATAATAAAGCTGATAGAAAAATACAGTGACTAGCTTTCAAAACGTTTGTAATTAAAATGTAATGTAAATGTTACAAGATTGTAGTTGATTTTTATTTGATATTTATATATAATAAAAGTACTAAATTAATAAAAAATATTAATAAGAACAAAAGAGGTGTTAGTATGAAAGATTTTTGGGAAAATGAATGGAATTTATTTTTACAAGACATGAGAGAACTTGGTGAATTTTGCCTTCAACCAGTTGAAATTACTTGGCCAGGTAAGTCTAATTTAATGTTAAAACCAACTGTAGAAGAAGTAGAGCAAAAATGTGATCAAGTAGGTTTCTGGCAAAATGAATGGAATCTATTTAAACAAGACTTGCAAAATGCTAAAGATTTCTTAACTCAACCTGTAGAATTTAAATAATATAATAGAGTAATGTAAATATTATGATGTAATATCATAATATTTTTTTATATTATTTTACTGTATTATATATAAAATTATGGTAAAGTTATATATAATTAAAATACCATTATTTAAAATAAAACTTTAAATAAGATGTGATTTTGTAATATTACTGTAACATAAATAAAACAATTATGTTATTGCTTTTTTTTGACATATTATGTATAATATAGCTACAAGTGTAAGTGTTTATTTATGATACACTTATGTACAAAAGAGGTGTGAGAAATTATGTTTGAATTTTGGAAAAATGAATGGAAATTATTTTTAGAGGATCTTGGATCAATAAAAAATGCTTTTTCTAAAATATTCGGTAAAAAACAAGATTATTTATTATTACAATCTGCACAGGAGGAAGCTTCTCAAAATGAACCTGAAGCTGAAATACCAGTATTTATCCCTGACGCTATAGATCATAAAGTTACTGCATATTTTGGAGAAAATTTAGATGAATTAAGAGAAAATATGAGTGGGGATAAAACACAATATGATGTGTTAAGAAATTATGCGCAATACTTTAAACCATATAATGAATCACAAGAAATGTGTAATAGTGCATTTAGAAAATATTACGATAGACATGCTTTAAAAATTGCAACTGAAGAATTACCAGTTGAACAAGCAAGAATTGTTCAAAACAATGTTGATCTATTTATAAAAGGGCAAGAAGTGTTTGGAGAAAATGGACAATTTATTGACTCTAGAGTAGACAGTATTTTTGATAAAGTGGGTATAGATAACGTTAATAAAATGGTAAACATACTTCATGATAATACTGAAGAAGGAGTTAATACACAAGGTGAAAGACTTTTTGCAGAAGTTATAACTTACATGGTTGATAATGGAATAAAAGTTGAAAAAGATAAACCATTAATAGAACCAGTAAAACATGTATTAGAAGAAAAATTAAATGATGTACATTCTAGCTTAAGAAATCATGAAGATTGGAATGATGAATATCAAGCTTTACTATCTCAAGAAAGAAAATATTTATATGCTTTAAATAGAATTGAACAATATGAGACTGAGCAAAGAATATCAGAATTCGAACAAAAAATAAATGATTTAGAAGCAATGTAATATATAGAAAATGAAATAAATGAGTCTGTTTACTATTAGGATTATAGTTGACAGACTTTTTGTGTTAGAAAAAAAGTCCAAATACTTGAAAATAGCAATATTATATGATATAATCTGAAAGTGATTATACACTAAATAAGGAGAGATGAATATGAAATGTATTTTATTATGTGCGGGATACGCAACTAGACTATTTCCATTAACTCAAAACTTTCCAAAAGCACTTTTAGAAGTTGGTGGAAGAGCAATTTTAGATTATACTTTAGATGAAGTGAATTCTATTAACGAAATAGATCATATATATCTAGTAACTAATGCAAAGTATACACCTCATTTTGAAGAATGGGCAAAATCAAAAAACAATATAAAACCAATCACTGTATTTAATGATGGTACAACTAATAATGATGACAGACTAGGTGCAATTGGTGATATGCAATTTACAATTGAAAAAGCAGGTATTGACGATGATATATTAGTACTTGCAACTGATAACTTATTTACTTTTAAGTTAAAAGATTTTGTTGAATTCTATAAAACAAAAAATGCTCCATCTGTTTGTGTAAGAGAAGAAGAAGATATCAATCTTTTAAAAAGAGTTGGTGTAGCAAAATTAGACGAAGATATGAGAATTGTTGATTTTGTTGAAAAACCAGCTGAACCACAAAGTAAATATGCAGTTTACGCTGAATATATTTATCCAAAAAATGTTTTACCAATGATAAAAACATACTTAGAAGAAGGAAATTCTTGTGATGCTCCAGGAAATCTAGTAGCATATATGTATAAAAGATTACCAACATATGCTTATGCGTTTAATGGCGTTTGTTATGATGTAGGTACACATGAAGCTTTAGCACAAGTAAATGAAATATATAAACAAGGAAAATAATTAGAGGTTTTGTTTTTATAAAAAAGTAGGTAAAAAATATGAGTAGAAGTAAAATATCACGTAGTTTTTTAGTAGTAATATTTGTAGCATGTATTATATTTTTGGGTTACTTAGATATTAATATGATGATAAAAGGAGTCAATAGTACAATAGGTGTGCATACCAAACTAATAAAAGTTGGGTATGCTATTGCTCTTATTATGCTAGTCCTAATTTATATGTTTATAAAAGATAAATTATATAGAATGAAGATTAAAAGATCAAATTCTTTAATTTATAGATATATTTATTTATCAATAGTTGCAATAATATCTAGTTTACTTGGACTTACAAAAAGTATACAAACAATTCCAATAATAAATTTAATTGGTTATTTGATTTTAAATGTACTTATTGCATTCATTATAAAAAAGATTATATTTAATGTATCAAAAAGTGATATGTTATCTGTTCTTGGAATGACTGCGTACTCGATGTTACCAAACATTATACAAAATGAGTACATTAATCTTAATTCTTTGCTTCTATCATTATTTGTAACATTATCAATTTTAATTTTACAATTATTGATCGACGAGTTAAAGCAAAGAGGAATGAAGACAAAAAAATATGTTATTGAAGCAACATTACTTGGGCTTTGTATTGGAATAACTATATTACTTGGAATAAATGCTTTTGTATGGTTAATATTATTAATAGTATTATTATTTATAACTGTAAATTTAGATAATACACATATAAATTTTTCTAAAAAAATAATGAAGAGTGTTACTCAAGAAAAAAGAGAACAGTTATATAAAATAGAAAGAATAAATATTAGTAAATTATTAATATCGATTTTAATAATGTTTATATTTATATGTGTTTTTTACTTTGCATCTAGATTTATCGCAAATAGTATTCCAGATAGTGTAAGTAATGACTTTATAACTAATATAGTAAATGATATAAATGCTAACGATATTTCTAACATACGTATAAATATTGGAAATATAAAAGAAAGATTAAATAGCTTTTCTTCATATTCTACTACATATTATTTAATACTATATGTATATATATTATTTGTAGAGGTTTTAGCTTTTGTATTAAAAAGAAAATACGATACAAAATCTACCGCAATTAAAGCTATATTCTTATTAGTTTTAGCTTTTGTTATTATAACAAATGTAAATTTGATTGTATATCAATCAATGTTTACTATTATGCTTATTTTAATAGCTATTGTTAATACTTCTAATATATATTTAAATAGAGAAGAAAGAATTAAAATGCTTGTTGCATAAAAATGACAAAGGGAAGGTGAAATTGTGGCATACTATTCAGAAGATTTAATTGAAGAAGTAATATCTCAAAATGATATTGTTGAAGTTATATCTGAGTATGTGCAACTAAAAAAAAGTGGCAGAAATTATATGGGGCTCTGTCCATTTCATAGAGAAAAGACACCTTCTTTTTGCGTGTCTATGGACAAGCAGATATATAAATGTTTTGGATGTTCCGAGGGTGGAAATGTAATATCTTTTATAATGAAGTTAGAAAATCTTGACTTTTGGGATAGTGTAGAATTATTAGCACAAAGAGCTCATATTGATTTATCTAGATTTGAAGTAAGATCTTTTAGTAATAATACTAAGTCGCAAAAAAAGGAAGACTTAAAAGAAACATTATTTAAACTTAATAAAGAAGTTGGAATTTACTATCATAATAATCTTATGGAAATATTAAATTCTACTGGATATAATGAAGTAAAAGAATATGTAAAAAAAAGAAAGTTTGATTTAAATACTATAAAAAGATTTGGAATTGGTTATGCTAATGGAAAAGTACCACTATATAATTATTTATTAGAAAAAGGTTTTTCAAAATCTGAGATGATTGCAAGTGGAATAATTATGGAAAATTCAAAAGGTAAAATTTATGACAGGTTCTTTTCTAGGCTTATGTTTCCAATATTTGATATACGTGATAGAATAATAGCATTTGGAGGACGTGTTTTAGATAATTCTTTACCTAAGTATGTAAATTCACCGGAAAATGAAATATATTTTAAAGGTAAGAATTTATATGCTATGAACTTAGCTAAAAAAGAGAAACTAGATAATATAATTATTGTAGAAGGCTACATGGATGCTATAGCATTACAAAAAAGTGGATTTAAAAATGCGGTAGCTTCTCTTGGAACGGCACTCACAGAAAATCAAGCTAGACTTATTAAAAAGTATACAGATAATGTAATAATAGGGTATGATCAAGATGGTGCTGGACAAGATGCTACTATGAGAGGTCTTGACATTTTAGCTGCTAGAAAGTTAAATGTTAAGGTTTTGATACTTGATAAAAGTGATGTTAAAGATCCTGATGAGTATATAAATAAATATGGTCCAGAAAGACTTAAAAATTGTTTGGATAATAGCATTTCATTAGTTGAATTTAAGGTAAAGAAACTTGAAAAATCTCTAGATATAAACAATATTGATTCTAAAATAAAATTTTTAACTGGTGTTGCTGATATAATGGCAAAAATTGAAAATGATATTGAAAGAGATTTATATATTGATAAAATAGCAAGAAAGTATGATATTGGTACAGGACCAATTATAAAAGAAGTTGAAAAAAGATTAAAAAAAGCCTCAAATGATGAAATAGTTATCGATATGCAAAGTATTAATAGAAAAATGCAGTTAGTAACTAATATAAGAAAAAGACAAGAGCAATATATAATTGCATTAATTCTTTGTAAAGACAAAAAAATACAAGAAGAAATTTTTGATAAAATAAAACCGGAAGATATACATGATGAAAATGTTAGAAATATATATAATTTTTTAATTGATTTAAAAAACAATTTTGATATTAATAAAATAGATATATTATCAAAAGTAAGAGATGAAGAGATGGTAAAAGAGTTAACAGAAATAATGTACATTGATTTATCTATGTCTGATAGAAATAAGCTATTTCATGATGTTATAAAAAACAAGAATAAGGAAAAACTATTTCTAAGAAGAGATGAAATTTTAAAAAGAATTTCTGAAAATATAACGTCAGATGAAAAAGAAATTTTAAATTTTGAGTTAAATCAAATAGTAGTAGAGTTATCTAAACTAAAGTAAAGGAGTAAAAAGATGAGTAAAAAGGTAAATGAAAATCTTGAAGAAGAAAAAGTAGAAAAGGTTGCAAAGTCTAAAAAAATAAGTGCTGATTCAAAAGAAGTTGTTAAAAAGGAAGAAAAAGAAAATAAAACAACAGAAATGTCAGATGAACAAAAAGAATATGTAAAAAAATTTATATCAAAAGCTGCTCTTGATAAGAAAGTTAATTACAATGAAATGATGAAGGAATTAACAAGTAAAAATTTCTCTAAAGAGCAAATAGCTAAAATATATAACGAATTATCTAATGCAAATATTGATATAATTTTAGATAGTGGAAAAGAAGAAGACAAAAAGAATAATATGGATTTATTAGATGACGTAGAAGAACAAATGGATGACGAATCATCATTAGATGATATAGATGTTGCAGTAGATTCTGCACCATTAGAAGAAACTTCTACTATGGCTGAGCTTGATATAGAACCTAATTTAGAGGATATAGATGAGATAGAAAAAGATATGTTATTTCAAGATATGAAAGATATGTCTTTTGTTGAAAATTTAAATGTAGATGATCCTGTAAAAATGTTCTTAAAAGAGATAGGAAAAATTAGGCTTCTTACATATGAAGAAGAAAATATATTAGCTGAGAGAATGTTAAAAGGAGATAAAGAGGCTAAGAAACAACTTATTGAATCAAATTTAAGATTAGTTGTAAGTATTGCTAAAAAATATATAGGAAGAGGAATGCATTTCCTAGATTTAATTCAAGAAGGAAATCTTGGATTAATAAAAGCGGTTGATAAATTTGATCAATCAAAAGGATATAAATTTAGTACATATGCTACTTGGTGGATTAGACAAGCAATTACAAGAGCAATAGCTGACCAAGCAAGAACAATAAGAATTCCTGTTCATATGGTAGAAACAATTAATAAGCTAATTAGAACTTCTAGACATTTATTACAAACTTTAGGAAGAGAACCTACTCCAGAAGAAATAGCAGCGGAACTAGAGATGCCTGTTGAGAGAGTTAGAGAAGTTCTTAAAGTCGCTCAAGATCCTATATCACTTGAAACACCTGTAGGTGAGGAAGATGAAAGTAACCTTGGAAACTTTATACCAGATGAGGATGCTCCATCACCTTCTGAGCAAGCAGCGGATGTGTTATTAAGAGAGCATATAGAAGAAGTTATGCAAACATTAACACCAAGAGAAGCTAAAGTATTAAAACTTAGATTTGGTTTACAAGATGGAAGAATGAGAACTCTTGAAGAGGTAGGAAAAGAGTTTGATGTTACTCGAGAAAGAATAAGACAAATTGAAGCAAAAGCTCTAAGAAAATTAAGACATCCAAGTAGAAGTAAAAGGTTAAAAGATTTTATGAATACTGAAATGTAATTTATGTATAAATATAAAAAAATTGTAAATAATATTAATAAGTACATTATTTTTTCTGTACTTATTAATACAAATTAGCCTTGATTAGTTGAGAGGTGTTTTGTTAAAAAGACTGTAGATTATTATTCAATCTATGGTCTTTTTATAATATTATAACCTTATAGCTGTATTAAAAAATGATCTAAATCTCTTAAAGCCAGGATACTGATAAATAATTTAAATTATTATAAAAAACTTGACTTATTAATAAATAAGTTATATAATATTAACATAACTTCAAACGGCAATAAACATTTGTTAATTCAAATGTTATATTAAACTAAATCTTTTTAGGAGGCAAATGAAATGAAGACCTACACCAAGAGCGAAATTTTGATGCCAGCAATTCCAAACACAAAAGATTATGTGTTTGCGGCACTGCTGTACTTGGCTTCCACTAAGGAAGCGATTGTTCGGAAGTGTAATCCAAAGTCAGGCGAAGAAAGTACTACTCGTACAACAGAGTACGAGAACATGGCAAAAAAGATTTGCCCGGAATATAGAATTTTCTCTAAAACTAATGTCTATGAATCCTGTATTCATGAGGCTAAAGATGTTTTTGCAGCTGTAAAAACGATTGCAAATCACATTGAGAGTACGGGACTTTGTAAATTGTAACGGTAAAAAGACATAAAAATGAGCACCAGCTATTGATTAGCTGGTGCTTTTATGTTATAATATATGTACTTGTGTATATCATTTATTATACACATAGTTCACACACAAAAGTAGTTTACGCTTCTTCCATTATGGTTGCAGTAAACGTTGATATTTGTGGAGGTATAAAAGAAGGAGGAATTTTAAATGGCAATTATACCAATGAAATCATTACTAGAAGCTGGTGTTCACTTTGGACATCAAACAAAAAGATGGGACCCAAGAATGGCTCCATACATATTTACAGCAAGAAATGGAATATATATTCTAGACTTGCAAAAAACTTTAAAGAAAGTACAAGAAGCATACAACTTAACTAAAAAAGTAGTAGCTGAAGGAGGATATGTATTATTTGTAGGTACAAAGAAACAAATCCAAGAAACTATGAAAAATGAAGCTGAAAGATGTGGAATGTACTATATTAATAGTAGATGGTTAGGAGGAACATTAACTAACTTTAATACTATTAAGAAAAGAATTGCAAGACTTGCAGCATTAGAAAAAATGGAACAAGATGGAACATTTGATGTATTACCTAAAAAAGAAGTTATAAAATTAAGAAAAGAAATGGAAACTTTAAATACAAATTTAGGTGGTATAAAAGAAATGGATAAACTTCCATCATTAATATTCTTAGCTGACTCTAAAAAGGAATATATATGTACAAGAGAAGCTAGAAAATTAAACATACCAACAATTGGATTAATTGATTCAAACTGTAATCCAGATGATGTTGATTATGTAATACCTGGTAATGACGACGCTGTAAGATCTGTAGGATTAATAGCTAGCAAAATAGCTGATGCTGTTATAGAAGTTAAAGAAGGAAATTTAGCTGAAGCTACAGTTGAAGATGATGAAATTGAAACAATGGAAGAACTAGTTAAAAAAGAAGGCGTTGACAAAATAGAAAGAAAACCAAGACAAAATAATAGAAGAAATAATGTAAAAAAAGAAGATAAAGAGTAATTAGGAGGTGCTTGTAATGGCAATAACAGCTGAACAAGTTAAAGAATTAAGAGATAGAACTGGTGCAGGAATAATGGACTGCAAAAAAATATTAGTTGAAACTGATGGTAACATAGAAAAAGCAATTGAACTTTTAAGAGAAAAAGGAATTGCTAAAGCAGCTAAAAAAGCTGGTAGAGTAGCATCAGAGGGATTAGTAGAAGCATACATACATAATGGTAAATATGGTGCTTTAGTAGAAGTAAATTCAGAAACTGATTTCGTATCTAACAATGATGATTTTAAAGCATTTGTAAAAGATATAGCTATGCATATAGCTGCTGTAGCTCCTAAATACGTTAGACGTGAAGATGTTCCAGCAGAAGTAGTTGAAGCTGAAAAAGCAACATTAAAAGCACAAGCTATTAATGAAGGAAAACCAGAAGCAATAGCTGAAAAAATGGTGGAAGGAAGAATGAAGAAATTTTATTCAGAAATTTGTTTATTAGATCAACCATTTGTAAAAGATCCTGATATTACTGTTGGAGAGCTTTTAACAAATCTTATAGCAAAAATTGGTGAAAATATAGTAATCAGAAGATTTGCTAGATTTGAAAGAGGCGAAGGAATAGAAAAAGAAGAAACTAATTTCGCTGAAGAAGTTATGAAACAAGTTAATGGCTAGTCTGTTAAAGAGTGATATACTAATATTAGTATATCACTTTTTTTATTTATATATATAGGGGGTGATTTAATTGAGGAGTAAATAGAAACATATATATTATATACTAGGAGGGCATTAATGTTAGAAGTAAATAAATTAGAAATAAAAACATTAGATGGAAAAGAAATAGTAAAGGGAGTAAATTTTACTTTAAAAGAAAATGATAAACTAGCTATAATCGGTGAAGAAGGAAATGGAAAGTCCACTTTATTAAAATGCATCTATGATTATAACATGATTAAAAGCTATGCACACATTGTTAGTGGTAAAATAGTAAAAAATAATCTTAAACTAGGATATTTAGAACAATTCTTAAATGATAAATGGAATGATAATACTGTAGAAGAATTCTTTTTAAAAGATACACCGGATGGTGAAGTAAATTTTGAAGCATATAGTTATATGTATATGGTTCAAAAAATATTTAAAGATTTAAGTTTAAATGAAATATATTTAGAAGAAAATAAAAAGATTGGAACACTAAGCGGAGGAGAGAAAGTAAAATTACAACTTGCAAAACTTGTATTAAATGAGCCAGATGTGCTCTTACTTGATGAACCAACAAATGATTTAGACGTTGAAACCTTAAATTGGTTAGAAGAATTTATATTAAATCAAACTGTTCCAATTATATATATATCACATGATGAAGTTTTGCTTGAAAATACTTCTAATGCAATACTTCACATAGAAAAGATTAATAATAAACAAGATTCAAGAGTAACGTATGAACATATAGGATATAAAGAATATATAGAAAAGAGGCAACATTTAATAACTAGACAAGAAAGCATAGCACAAAATGAAAAAAGAGAGTATAACAAACAATTAGAAAAATTTAGAAGAATGTATGAAAAGATAAATCATGAATTAAATACAGTATCAAGACAAATGCCAAGTAAAGGAAGATTATTAAAGAAAAAAATGAAAGCAGTTAAATCATTTGAAAAAAGATTAGATAATGTTGAACTTACCAAAAGACCAGATATAGAAGAACAAATTGTAGCCAAATTTCATAATGACGATGATATTCATAATAAAAAAGTAATACTTGATTTTAAACTAGATTGTTTATATGTTGGAAACAAATTACTTTGTAAAAATATAGATTTACAAGTAGTAGGAAAAGAAAAAGTATGTATTATAGGAGAAAATGGCTGTGGTAAGACTACATTGCTTAAGAAAATTTACGAAAATCTGAAACAAAGAAAAGATATAAAAGTAGGATATATGCCACAAAATTATGATGATATTTTTAAAAATTATAAGAGTCCAATTGAATTTTTAACAAAAGAGTATACAAAGGAGGAAAAAACAACTGCTATTACATATTTAAGTTCAATGAAATTTACAAATGATGAAATATTTAGTGATATATCAGATTTAAGTGGAGGTCAAAAGGCAAAACTTTTTATTGTAGATTTAATTATGCAAAAGTGTAATGTGCTTATACTTGATGAGCCAACAAGAAATTTAAGTCCTTTATCTACACCGTTAATAAATAATTTACTTAAAGAATATTCTGGTGCTATAATAAGTGTATCACATGATAGAAAGTATATAGCACAGGTATGTGATACTTTTTATTTACTTAATACTATGGGCTTAACTAAAATGTAAAGTTTTATTAAAAGATATATATTTAAATGTTTACACAAATTGTTTTAAATGATATAATAACTACGAGGTGAAATTATGAATCCAAAGTATAAAAGAATATTAGTGAAATTAAGCGGTGAAGCTATTGGCGGTACTGATGGAAGAGGAATTGATAGAAGTAAACTAGAGAGGGTTGTGGAACAATTAGTAAAATTATCAGAAGAAAATATAGAAATTGCTGTTGTAATAGGAGCTGGAAACTTTTGGCGTGGTAAATATGGCGAGGGCTATATGGAAAGAGCAACAGCAGATTATATGGGAATGCTTGCTACAACATTAAATGCTTTAGCGTTACAGGAAATGACTGAGAAAAAAGGAATACAAACAAGAGTAATGACAGCAATTGAAATGAAACAAATTGCTGAACCTTATATACGTAGAAGAGCTTTAAGACATTTAGAAAAGGGAAGAATTGTAATATTTGCATGTGGAACAGGAAGTCCATATTTTACAACTGATTCTGCTGCAGCTTTAAGAGCTATAGAAATGGAAGCAGATGTCATATTACTTGCTAAAAATATTGATGGTGTATATAACAAAGATCCTAAGAAATATGACGATGCTAAAAAGTATGATAGTGTTACATATATGCAAGCTATATCTGAAAAATTAGGAGTAATGGATACAACAGCAATAACTTTGTGTATGGAAAATAAAATTCCAATATGTGTATTTGCTTTAAATGAAGAAAATTCTATTATAAGAGCAGTTTCAGGAGAAAAAATAGGTACTATTATAGAGGAGTAAGTATGGAAGATAATTATATAGAAAATAATGAAAAATTATTATATGAATTGACACCTAAATTTAACTTGTTGTATGAGATTTTTATGCCTACAGGTAGAAAAATAAAGTCAACTATTGTTATGATACTGATAATATTATTACTTATTTTGTTATTATCCTATGGGAAGACATCAATATCAGCTTTTGAGATAAATATAACTGATAATTTAACTGCTTTTGAATTATTAAACTATATTTCTTTTATTGCACTTGCAATATGTATTGTTAAACTAATAGTACATATAGTAATTCAAATGATACAATATAAACATATTACATATAAATTTTATGAAAGCCATATGGTCTATGAAGATGATTTTTTAAATCAGCATAGAAAAAATATTGAATATGCTAATGTAAAAGAAATAGAAATTAGAAGAACTATATGGGATAGAATACTTGGTTATGGCGTTATAATAATATATACAAATGCAGAAAATAAAAGGAATGGTTTAGTTGTTTATGCATTACGCGATCCTAAAAAATCATATGATATAATCTATGATATAGTACATAAGAAACAAAAGGAAGACTCTAAAGAAAAAGTAATGAGTGAATCTGAAAAAGCAGAAGAAGACTTTAAAAATAGCATTAAAAATTAAAAAATATAAAAGAAGTTATCTTTAAAATAAAGGTAACTTTTTTATTGTAGTTTTTATGTAATATATTGCAAAAAAATGTAGTAATTTAGCGTTAAATTGTTGACTATGTACTTTAAAGATAGTATAATTATCGTATTATAGGAGGGATTATTTTGAAAAAAGATAATGTTATTAAGCTAATAATTTCTATAGTTTTAATAGTAGTTATTGCATATTTATCTATATTTGGATTAAAAATTGGAGATAAAACTATTATTAAAAGTATAAAGGAAATAAAAACAGGATTAGATATAAGTGGTGGAGTAACAATTGTGTATCAAGCAAATGCTGATGATGGTACAGAAATATCACAAGAAGATTTAAAAAAATCAGAAACAGTTATTAAGAAAAGATTGGAAGCTAAAAATATCTTTGATTATATAGTTAGATCAGATGTTTCAACAAGTCAAATATATGTTGAGATACCAGCTAACACAGATGATACTTCAAAAGATCCTTTAAGTGCAGTTGAAGGACTTGATAAAACTGCTAAAATTGAATTTAGAGATCCTGATGGAAATGTTTTACTTGCTGGTGATGATATAAAATCAGCAAAATATAGTGAAGATCCAATTGACAATACAGGATTACCTTCACCACATGTAGTTTTAACTTTTAGTGATGAAGGAACTAAAAAGTTTGCTGAGGCAACTGCTAATTTAGTTGGTAAAACATTATCTATATATTTAGATGATGAAGAAATAACAGCGCCCGTTGTTAATGAAAAGATTGAGTCAAGTACTGCAATTATAACTATGGGAACAGGAACTTATTCTGAAAAGAAAACACAAGCTGAAGAATATGCTATGCTTATAGATTCTGGTACATTACCATTTAACTTAAGTGTAGTAAGTAAGGAATATGTAGGTCCTTATGTTGGTCAAAAAGCTTTAGAAGTAAGTATAGAAGCAGGAATAGTTGCTTTAATTATAATTTGTTTAGTAATGATTGTATGTTATAGATTACCAGGAGTAGTTTCTAGCATTGCTTTAATTGCATATGTTGCAATCGTTTTACTTATCATGTCATCAACAGGAATAAGTTTAACATTACCAGGTATAGCTGGACTTATACTTTCAGCTGGTATGGCTGTTGATGCAAATGTAATAATTTTTGAAAGATTTAAGGAAGAATTAAGAAATAAATTATCACCAACAAAAGCTTTTGAGAAAAGTTTTAAAGCTGCAATGGCTGCAGTAGTGGATGGTAATGTTACAACATTTGCTGTTGCAATATTATTATACATATTTGGTACAGGACCAGTTAAAGGATTTGGTATTGTACTTGCCGTAGGTGTAGTAGTAAGTTTATTTACAGCAGTTGTAGTAACTAAATTTATATTAAAACAAATTTTACCTTTAGGAGCAAAGCATGTTTCTTTATTTGGTATTAAAAAGGAGGCAAAATAATATGAAGATTAACTTTTTAAAATATAGACATTTATTTATTATATTCTCCCTTTTAATAATTGTTGGTGGAATTACATATGGACTTATCACAGGTTATAAATTTGATGTTGACTTTAAAGGTGGAACAAAAATTGAAGCAAATATAAATGAAGAGTTTAATAATGATGAAATTCAAAATGTTGTATTTGAAATAACTAATGAAAAGCCTTTAATTCAGAAGGTAACAGGGGGAAATAATGCTGTTTCTATAACATGTAGTCCAATGGATGAAGAAACATCAGATAAAGTTGTAGAAGCATTAAAAGCAAAATATGTAAATATGGATGAACCTTCAGTTAGAAATGTACAAGCATCTTATGGAAAAGATTTATTAAATTCTGCATTAATAGCAGTAGTGGTAGCAGTAGCACTAATTTTAATATATGTAGCTATAAGATTTAAAACATTAGGATTCCCAGCTGCTATAACTGCAATAATAGCGTTAATTCACGATGTGTTATTTATAATAGCAATTTATGGAATAATTAAATTTCCAATAAATACTACTTTTGTTGCAGTAGTTTTAACAATAATTGGTTACTCAATTAATGATACTATAATTGTTTATGATAGAATAAGGGAAAATAAAAAGAAGGTTACTAGATCAAAAGATTTATTAGAAACAATAAACTTAAGTATTTCACAAGTATTAAATAGAACAATAATAACTTCTCTTACAACAGTAGTAGCAGTAATAGTTATTTATATTTTTGCAGTAATTAATAATCAACAAACTTTAAAAGAATTTTCTTTACCATTAATAATAGGTGTAGTAGTTGGTACATACTCTTCACTATTTATAGCATCTTCACTATGGTATTCTTTAGAAAAAGCAATAGATAAATTTAAGGCTAAAAAGGGTAAAAAGAAAAAAGCATAATAAGAAATGAGGTAATTTATATGGCAGTAGCATCTTTAATATTGGGAATATTATCAATTTTTATTTCTGTTATACCTGTTTTGGGAATTATATCAATAGTTCCAGCAATTATGTCTTTTGTTTTTGGTTTGGTTGCTATTTTTAAGAAAACAGAGAAAAATAAATCAAAAGCTATGCAAATTGCAGGTGTAGTACTATCAAGTATTTCAATTGCAATAGCAATATTTTGGATATTTTGTATAATATTTGTTTCAGAAATTGCAGCTTATTTTGATGACTATGATTTAGATTGGGATATACAAGCAGAAAGATATATTCCTATATATAAACTAAATGAAGATGCAGATCTTGGTAATGTTATAGTTAAACTTGAAAGTGTTTCTTTAGATTACAATAACGAAAATGTGGTAAAACCACAAACTGGATATAAATATGTTGCATATAAAGTGCATATAAAGAATATATCAAATTATAATTTTAATTTATATGAACCATTAATAACAATGTTATGTGATGATGGGAATGTATATGGGTCAGACTACAATAAAGTTTATAGTAATACAAATTTAATTAGTGTAACTATCAAACCAGGTGAAATAACTACAGGAATAATTGCTTTTGAGATACCAATCAATACAGAGGAAGAAGAAATTATATTTCCTATTAACGAAAATACATATAAATTTGAAGTTAATTGATTGTAAAATAAAAAATATTTTGCTAACTTATTGACAATAGTAATTATATTTGTTATAATTACTATTGTTATTTGTAGCAAATGAATACAAATTACATATTAAATTTAAAGTTTGCGAATGTGGCGGAACTGGCAGACGCACAGGACTTAAAATCCTGCGAGCCTCAAAACTCGTACCGGTTCGATTCCGGTCATTCGCACCAATGATTTTTCTGTTCGAACTAATAGAACAGAATTGATACAAAATCAATCAGAAAATCTGGTTGATTTTTTTGTTGTCTAAAAACAATATTAAAATCATCCAAACGAAAGGATGGTGTAAGAAAATGAAGATAATTAAGCAAGAATTACAAAAATTCAAAGGCTTTTAGTATAGTATTATGAGTCATTTTCATAAAAGAATTTGCTATAATAAAGACGAAAATTATAAAATTGTAAGTGATGACTTATATAAAAATGGAATATTTACTGACGACGAGAATGAAATTGCAAATAACATAGCAAGAAAAGTAAAGCCAAAAGATGAGAAAAATAACGATAAAAATAAAAGGAAGAAAAATGATGTAAGATTTTAATATGGAAGTAATTAGTATATGGAAAACGAAAAAGTTGAATATTTAATAAATATGATAAATGATATAATTGAAATTAGCAATCTGTATAATAAAAGCGAATGTCCATATCTCATATATAATACTAAAGAAAATTATGAGAAGCTTGATAGTATGTTAAAAAGTATAGATGAATAATACAGAAGTATACTTGTAATGTTTGAAATGCTAAACTTATGGGAATGGAATCAACAGAACAAAACAAAATAGCATTGTGTTTATTTAGCGATATAAATATCAGAGTAAGTTAAACTTATTGTAAACATTAAAAAAATATGCTATTATATTAGTATGATAAGTGATGTTGGAGAAAAATAAAAATGGGAGATAAAATAAAAAGTATTATAGATAAAGCTACTGAATTAAAAAAAGAGGAGTATCTGATTTATATATAGCAAAATTGGTGCATATAGAACTGGGTAAAATACTAATTTATGACAATAATTATACGGCAAATTTTAATAAAGAAGATGATGAAGAACTGACTCAAATAACTAAGGAGAGACAAGCAACGATACTAGAAGGAAAAACAGATATATTCAATGAATCAATATAAAAGAATCGTTACTATTCAGACTAACATACTAACTTAGCCCCAGTTACATTATTGTAACTGGAGTATTATCAAATATATTTCTTATTAATTCATAAAAATCTAAAGAGCATTTTTTGCATGTTATTATTATACCTTTATATCTAAATATCCTTGTATATCAGTCATGCTTTTAAAGTGTCCTGATATTTTTTGTTTCAACTTTACATGTCTTAACTTTCTTTCTGATAAATTATTATCAAATGGGTTTGGGGATTATGATATGAGAGAAAAATTAAGAGAATTAATAAAATGTAAAGCAATATAGTTGTTTTGCAAAGTTTTGTATGCTAAAATTGATATAAATTATTATATATGAAAGGTTGTTTTAAAAAACTAATGAAAATTTACACTATCCATAACTTTACATAGCTTGAAATACCTTAGAAAATATGATATATTATATATAGGCAAAATTTTAAATCTTATATATAATTATAATGGAGGGTATTACTATAGCAAAGACCACACGCGTTAATTTCGAAGGCATCTGGGAGTATAACAATACTTCTCGCATCTTCCGGACAATAGGCAACAACGAAATTCCAACTCTTTGGGTGGAAAGTTTCGAAGATGGCATCGTAACAGTTGCGCCTGCTGGTGGATATAGCATTGAGAACTTTGCAGAGGCTATAGCTGGTTGTTTCAACGAAGATTCCAATTTCGGTATTGAAGTTCTGAGAGCTTACAACTGCGATAAGAACGCTACCTTTATTGGTATCAAGTTCGGATTCAATGGTGTTACTCTCATTGTAACCAAGGAAAATGCCTACAAAGAAAGAATTTACTCGGATTGGAAAGCGGGCTTGGAAGCAAACGAAGAAGAGTATCGCTGTGAGAGAGAAGCATGGCTCAAAACTCCTGAAGGTCAGGAATATCTTGCTCAGCAGAGAGAAGAAGAAGCTTGTAAAAAAGTCATTGAGGCTGAGGTCATTCGTATTGGAGAGGAACTCCTTAAATGGTATAACAAGGATTATGACTATGAAGGAAATGGCGTTGTCAATCCTGCGGTGCGTACCATGAAGTAGTTTTCTACAATTTTTTTGTTCTCTTTGGCGTTGAAGTTAATTAAGATGACTTGACTTATATAAAAAAATAATTGTATACTATTTAACTAAAGAGAGAAATTCGCTATATTATTAATAATAGGAGGAAAACGGACATGATTAAGGTTGAGGGAACAACAATAACATTAACACTGGAAGGACGGAAAATGATTTTTCAAGAAAAAGAACTTGTTGCAATTTTGAATGAATATTTCAGAATAAAAAAAGCACAGTCCCCAATTGAAAATACTTACTTTGAGGTAAATCCCAATTCTATTAATCTGGATTTATTTAAAACCGTGAGAAGTGATTCTGCACAAGAAATAACAAGGCGAATTATTTTAGATGCATTTGAAGAAGTGAAGAAATATCCCCAAAAATATGGTAGTCCTTTTAAAACCATAATACCTGATTTAGATGACTGCCAAGATGTCAGTTCAATCTATATACCAACAGTAGATGATTTAATTGAAAAATCTAAAAAAATGGGTGGGCATATTGCCAGCTGGGTTGAACAGGCATTGGAATGGGCACAGCGATTAGAAAATGGAGAATCTTGGAAAAATATTTGTAACGACCCAGATGAAACAAAATGGTATAGATTAGTAATCTGGAAAGATGGTTATGCTCGTCGTGTTGGTGGTGCTAGTTTTATAGCTTATGAGCATGCAGCTTCAAGACTTTTAGACTATCATTTATATAGTGGCGACCATGTAAAGTATACGGTACCATTACTCGTCTTAAAGCCACATGAATTTGTAAAAAAGCTCAACTGAATCAACTATGTTGTGTTCAGACCATCTACTGCTCAGCTTGATTGATAATTGAGCAAATTGAAAATTAACCATTTCTGAATTATATTTATATCAATCTGTTCTATTAGTTCGAACAGATACGTCATTGGTACCAATGAAGGAAATCGTCTAGTTTTTAACTAGGCGATTTTGTTATATAAGCAATAAATTATTAATATTTAAATAATTGTAAATATACGAATAAAAAAACTATAATTTACTATTTCTAGTAAATTATAGTCATAAAGAACTTTATTATTCAGTAGTATTATTTTCATTATCATAAGATTTAGTTAATTTCTTAAAAAACTCTGATATATGTTTAGCACATTGCTTTAATTTTTCTGTATTTTCTTTAACATTTCCTAGATAATATGATATTGCAAAGCTGACTAGTAAAATAATAAATGATATAAGAGTATTTAAATTAAGACCTATTACACAGCTTCCATTTAATACATTAGGTATAATTGATAAGAATAAACCAAATATTATTGAAAATGTAATAGTATAGTATCTTTTTATTAATTTGTTCATAATAAATGAAATAATTAGTGCTCCAAATACTAATCCGAAACCTGCTGGTATTAAAACAGATAGGTTAAAATCAGCAATAGAACCTACGTATAATTCATATAATCCTAAAGAAGATAGTATAACTGCACTGTCTACTCCAGGAACTATTGAAGAACCTGCAACAGCTACTCCTAAAATTACTGATTGAAATATATTAGGGTTTGTTATAGTTGGGAATAGGTCTTTATTAAAGAAGAATACACCAAGTCCTATTGCAAATGATATAGCAACAAGTATATAATACTTTTTATTAAATCCTTCTTTTTTTACTTCTTTATAAAAAAGAGGTATAGTTCCTAATACTAGTCCTAAAAAAGCAAATCTAGTATACATTTCGTAATTAGCAAGTAAAAAATCTACTACTTTACTAAATAGTATTATACCTACTCCAAATCCTAATATTAATGGTAATAAAAATATTACGTTCTTCTTAAAGTCTTTAAATAATGTACCTATTGCTGATATTGTTTTTTGATATAACCCTAGAATAACTAAAAAAACGCTTCCACTTAATCCTGGAGCAATACCACCTATTCCAACAATAATTCCTTTTAAAAAGTTAATCATTTTAAACCTCCATTTATATAATGATATATATTTAAAAATACACATTTATTATAACATAGGGAAAAACATAATTCAACTTATATATTGTATTTTAAAGTAATCATACAAAATTTAATAATTAAAGTTATATGTTCTAATTTTCATTTTTGACAAAATTTGATAAAAATTTTAAAAAAACTATATCTTTTTTTTTGCTTATGATATAATAAAAATGATCAATATAAAGGAGGAGTAATTATGTTGAAATCAAATGTAGCTTGGAGCACAAGCCAAGACAGTTATCAACAAGGAAAAGACTCAGCTGCAAAGGCAGTAACAGGTTTAAACCAAACAAAGCTAACATTATTGTATACTTCTGTAAATAGTAATGTTGAAGAAGTTTTAAATGGTGCAAAATCAGAATTAGGAGAAATCCCAATTGTAGGTTGTACATCAAGTGCAGGTATTATAGTTCCTGATGGATTTATTTCTTCTGAAAAAGGCTTTGTTGGAATTTTAGCTTTAGATGATCAAGAATTAACAGTTGGAGTTGCAGGTTCTAAAAAAGAGGGAACTGCAAGAGAAACAGGAAGAAAAGTAGCACATGAAGCAATGAAAAAAGCCGGAAAAGAATGTGTACCATCATATTTTTATATGGTAGCATCTCCTGGTGAAGAAGAAGACTACGTAAAAGGAATTGAGGATGTAATTGGTAGAATTCCATTCTTTGGAGGAAGTGCTGCAGATGATGCAGTAGCTGGAGATTGGAAGATATTTACTAATGAAACAATTTTCTCAGATGGTGTTGCAGTAGCATTTTTCTATACAGATAAGAAAATGGCTAATGTATATACAGGTGCATATAATGAAACTAAAAATGCCGGAATTATTACAAAAATAGAAGGAAAAAGAACTCTAGTAGAAATAGACGGTGTACCAGCTGTTAAAAAATATGCAGAATGGACAGGAAAGAAATTAGAAGATCTAATGGGAGGAAATTTATTAGTTCAAACTATAACAGAACCATTAGGCGTAAAAGATAGATTAGGTGATTTAATAGCAATTCGTCACCCAATGAATGGAAATGATGATTATTCTATGAATATTGGTGCAAATTTAGCTGTAAATACTGCAGTTATACAAATGCAAGCAACTGTAGATGAATTAATAGATTCAACAGGTAATACTTTAAGAGAAGTAAGAGAAGAAATTAAAGATAATGCTGGAGCATATCTATTAGTTCATTGTGGTGGTAGAAGACTTGGAATTGGAGACAGAATAGATGAAGTTGCAAAACAATTAAAAGAAGAAGCAAAAGGTGTACCTTTTATGGCTATATTTACTTTTGGTGAATATGGAGTAAAAGACCATGGCGCAAATACTTGTGGAGGATTAATGTTATCTTTTACAGCATTCGAAAAATAATACTATATATAAAATTCATTAATTACAAGGAGGAAATATATGAATAATTTAATAGGTTATACATGGAAGGATGCTTCAAATAAAGCAACTATAGATGTTACCAATCCAGCAACAGGAAAATTAATAGACACTGTACCAAACGTAACATTAGATGATGTAGATGAAGCAGTAAAAGTTGCTCAAATAGAGCAAAAGAAATGGAAAGAAGTCTCTTTATATGAAAGAGCTGAAAAGTTATATAAATTTGTTGATTTAGTAGAAGAAAACAAAGATAGACTAGCAAGCTTGCTTTCTGAAGAAACTGGTAAACCAATTAAAGAGGCTTATGCAGAAGTTGCTAATGTAAAAATTGGTGTAAGAGGTTTTGTAGAAAGAGCTAAACATTTATATAATGATAGTATACCTGCAGGACAAGAAGCTGGACAAGAAAAAACAATGCAAATCACTGTAAGAGAACCAATCGGAGTTATTGCAGCTATTATACCTTTTAACTTTCCAAGTGATTTGTTCTGTCAAAAAGTACCACCTGCATTAGTTATGGGAAATAGTATTATAGTAAAGCCATCAAATTACAATCCTTTAACTTTAATAGAATATGTAAAACTAATGATTGAAGCTGGTGTTCCAGCTGGATGTATTCAAGTTTTAACAGGAGATGGACCAATTGTAGGTCAAGCTTTAGCTGGGCATAAAGGAGTACATTTAGTATCTTTAACTGGTAGCACAGCAGCAGGAATTCAAACAATGGGAACTGCATCTAAGAATTTAACACATATAATGTTGGAACTTGGTGGAAATGATGCATTTATATTCCTAGAAGATGGGGATATGGATTTGGCTATAAAAGAAGCTACATGGGGAAGATTATATAATGGTGGACAAGTTTGTTGTGCAAGTAAAAGATTTTTAATACATAATAGTAGGAAACAGGAATTCATTGAAAGAATGAAAGAAGTAATAGCTAATCTAAAAGTAGGTGACCCATCTAGTATGGATACTGATATGGGACCTATGATAAATGAACCAGCGGCTGTTAGAATAGAAGAACAAGTAAACAAAACAGTAGAACAAGGAGCAACTATTGTTTGTGGTGGAAAAAGAGAAGGAGCATATTACTTCCCAACAATACTTGATAACGTTACAAGAGATATGGATATAGCTAAAGATATGGAGGTATTTGGACCTGTAATTCCAGTAATTGGGTTTGATACTGTAGAAGAAGCTATAGATATTGCTAATAGTTCATCATTTGGATTATGTGGTTGTGTTATAACTAAAGATTATTCTTTAGGAATGAAGATTGCAAATAAATTAGAATGTGGTGGAGCTATAGTAAATGGTGCAAGTTTCTATCGTTCATTTGAAATGCCATTTGGCGGCTGGAAACATAGTGGAATTGGAAACGAAGGTGTATTAACAACACTACAAGAAATGACAAGATTAAAAACAATTATATTAAAGAATATATTATAACAAAAAAAGGTGAGACTGGCTTTTTATAATATACCCAATGGAGTGGACACTAAAAAAAAGAGTGTCTTCACATTGGGTACACTTTTGTGTATAATAATATAAAGAAAGTAGGTATTGTATGAGTAATATTGTTTTCA
>ERZ779643.471-NODE-471-length-33908-cov-2.813045_pt1 | contig 33908 bp, 29 predicted proteins | sample MGYA00511564_ERZ779643 | MGnify/ENA primary metagenome ERZ779643 (study PRJEB29588, sample SAMEA2147114) | human gut metagenome | biome: human gut; feature: human-associated habitat; material: faeces | place: Denmark | collected 2008/2010 ...
TTGTAATCAGGATAACGGTGCTTTCGTTGACTTCGGGAGACAAATACTCCGTCTTTTTATCCTTGATTGCTTTCCCGAGCATGGTGATAAGTTCTCTTTCGTCGGGAGGGAGTTGTCCACCGCTTGAAAAGAGATAATCCGCCCAATTGAGAACAAACGCCGTCTTTCTGTTAGGCTTCTTCAGGTTTTTGAATACAATATTGAATATTTCGGCAGGTTCTTTGAATTGACCGCTGCCGGTTTTTTCTTCGTCTTTCGGCGCTTCGTCTTCGTCGTCAAACGAATATGTATCGCCTTCGACTTCAACGTCGTCTATAACCGAAAGTCTCGATACGTCGCCGTCGATGCCGTCGATACGATCCCAATACAAAACGTCGTCGTATTCCATACCTTTAAGCATATCCATAAGGTACTGTTTCAGATCGACTATTTGTTTTTTGTCATTCAGATACACGTCGCCGACGTTACCATCGATAATAACGCAACGTTTAATTCCAATTTCTCTTTTTAACCTGTTAAACGTCGTTTGCAAAGCCATATTTTCACCTCTTATTTGAATTTGTTTTTACCGCTTGGTACTTCATAGTGGAAATCTTATCGGGGTTGCTCCAAATTTCTTGCGTCTTTGTTATGTGCATACCGTAGACTTCCTCCAAGTCGTCAAGAAAGGGTTGAATATCTTTCTGACAAGCCTGTCCTTCATAACCGCGGAAATCGTAAATGAATCTACCGTCTAAAAACACTCTGAATTCCGCTTTTTCGCCGCTTGCTTTCAGTCCGACAAGGATTACTTCGTTGGTATCGCGTTTTATTTTGATGTTTTTCTTATCAACGATAAAGCCTCTTTCGGATATCGCCGACATAATAATTTTCAACGATTTTTGACGAACTTTTTCGCCGACGATTTCTTCCGTCGCCGCCGACCTAACTTCCGAAAGCGATTTATTATCGGAAACGACTTCGTCGATTATGCTTTTTTCGACTTTAGCGGTTTCGAGTTCGCGACGAATCTTATCCCGTTCTTTCTCTATCCGCGATTCGTAACTTTCGTTTTTCAGATCGATACCGGCTTTCAGCAATGCGTCGCCGCTTAACGTATCGTCCTTTAAGTATGCAAGATAGGTAAACTGGCGTTCAACTTCGTCCGGAACGGAATCGAGGAGTTTCTGAACGCCCGCCGTAATCGTAACGACGCCGTTTGCTTTATTTTTTAGTCTTTGTTCATTCTCTTCGATATTTTCCGCGAGCAAAGACTGCAATAGCGCGCGCATTTCTACGATTCGTTTCGACGCCGTTTCGTTGATTTGACTTTGCATATCCCGTGCAAGGACTTCTACATTATCCGACGGATTTAAGTGCAGCCTGTCGCTATCTCCTGTTACGACACCTTTTTTCGCGACTTCTTTCGCTCGCATCCGCAAAGCGTTGATTTTTTCGGCAAGCGAATCTCTTTCGGCTTCGATCGTTTGCCTTAATGCGATGACTTGGCTTTTCATTAAGGTTTTCGATCCGCTTTCGATATCCGCAAGCATTTGATTGAGTTCCGCAATTTGTTTCTCGGCAACTTCGCAAATGCTTTCGCACCTGATGGCAATCGCCTTGTAATCGATTTGTACCTGATGACTCATTTTTGTTCTCCTTTTACGGCAAAGACCGTATCCCGCCAATTCTGAACCGTTTCTTTATTCACTTGTACTTGCGAGCGTTCGGGATGTTGGAATCCGTTGCGGCACATACGAAGTTTGTGTAAGACGACTTCCTGATTGCCGTCGATAATCCCTTTATTTTTCGCTTCGACAAGTAAATCGTGTGCGCTTGTCATAGAATCGGCGTTCAGGATCACACGCAAATCGTATTGAAGTTTTACAAATAAATCGCATACGGCTTCTTTATATTTTCCGCGGTTGATGTTGTCGTCAATGTACTTCTTCGTAATTCTTTCGGGATGAGAAGCAGTGGTTCGTTCGATTGACAACGTTTCATGAATCGGTTCGTAGATCGCCATATATTTTTTTAACGAATCATACGGCTTCGGCGCATATTTTTCGTATTTTTCAACGGATTTGATTGCTGTTTTCAACGTTGCGTAAGTGTTGAAAAATTCCTCCTCGTTAAAGTCGTCTTTTATAGCGTATTCCGCAAGGCTTTCTATGCCGAGCATTTCATTCAGTTTACGTAAATTGTATCCGATGTTGTGAAATACGTTTCCGAGATCCGTATCGGAATAAATCTCTTCGCCCGATACGGCTTTTTCGGCAAAGGTTTTGACGACGTTTACAACACTTAAGACGCACTCGATTGTAAAACCGGCGCTAACAAGTGCCTCGTAAACAATTTCGTCGTCTTCGCTTGCAATCAGCGTTGTCGCAAATTTTTGCACGTAATCGAAATCGCTTAAACCGAGAACTTTTCGCAACGGGTTCAGAATCGTCGATTTATAAATAACATTATCGATTTTTATCTCGCTTACGCTATCACTCAAAAGTGACGTTGCAACGGAATTAAAGTATGGTTGCCATTCGGTGCTTTTCGCAAACACGTCGTTAAGTTTCAGAAGAAGTTCTATCTTCCAGTCCGTATTTTTTGCCGACTCAAACTGTTTTTCGGTTGCAACGGCGAAATAAGAAGAATCTTTCAATGCGTTCACCGTAAACGTCACAACTTTTGCCACATCTTCGCCAAACGGCATTTGTATATACTTTTCAAAAATAGCCTTTACCGTTTCGCGATATAAAACTTCGTCAGCAACGTTTTCGGTGAGAAGTTGCATCTCAAACGTATCGTCCAATTGCTTACAAGGCATTTTTACGTTCAATGCGGAATAGTAGCGAAGAGCAGATAAATCGAGTAGGGCGAATGCGGCATTTTTATCGACTTTATCCAAAAGCGTCCGGGAAAACGTTGTATCCGTTCTCAAAACGTTGTCCGTTCTGTCCGTTGCAAGACTACCGTCGTCAATAAAAATTTTGCAAGGGCGTTTTGCTTGTTTCGATACGTCGTTCGGAATATACGCTCCGACAATATCGCGCAGTTCGGACAGTTCGACGGTCGGCACGGCGACCGTATTCTTTAACACGTCGACAAACTTATATTTTTCTTTTGCCAGAAGGCATTTTGTCATAAACGGAGAGGAATACCATTTGTTGAAATATGCAGTTTCGTCCGACGTTTCAAATGAAAATTCAACGCCGTTTTTGTTTATCGTTACCTGCGTTCCGTCTTCTTTTCGGACCTGTTTTTCGTCTCCCTTTTCGGGAATTTCGACGTCAACCACACGTTCTTCGGCTTTCAGACCGACCTTTGTCGGGTTAGCCTCGATATAATCTTTCAGTCCGCTGATATCAATCGTCTTGTCTAAAAAGGATTCGATATCCTCGTAAAGCACGGACGAATCGAGAGACGTATAAGGGAGAGAAAACGACACATCGAACTTTCTTGTTACAGGACTATAAAAAATGTCTTTTGACTTAACTTTTTCTTCACCAGTCGGAATTGCCCCTTCACGGAACATTTTTTTGCCTTTTGCCGTAAGGGATACTTCGTTTACTTTGATTTCGGCAAAATATTTCGGGTTCATAAAGTGTTCCGCAGGGTATACGGACGATAAAATTTCCGTGCCGATTAGCCCTGATATTTCTTTGCCGAATATGTAATGCAAATCTCTCGGAATTCCGAATTTAAGCAATACATCACATATTTTATCTCCCGAATTCGCCGTTTTTTCAATCACGTCAAGCAGTATAAAGGCAACGCCGGAAGCCTTTCGCACTTCGTTATACCTGACGTTGGTTTTATAGACGAGCAAAGGGAACGGAATCGCCGTTTTGAATTTTAACAATGCTTTTTCTTCCATATTACTCTCCTAAAACGTCTTTGGCTGTAAGTATTCTGCCACGGAAATTGATTGTGTCGATAATTTCTCGGTATACGGGATAATTGATCTTATCCAGACCTTTGTTTCCTTCGAGATCGGGCAAATCGATCACGCCCGCTTCGGACAAGAACTTCTTTGAACCGACGATGATCAACAGTTTCCTTGCGCGGGATAAAGCCACGTTAATACGCTCGAACTTCTTGATGAATTCGGCATCGTAGCGATTACCGCTCGGGTTTCTTACCATCGAAACAATGATAATGTCTCGCTCATCGCCTTGAAAGTCGTCAACCGTACTGATAACTAACCGTTCGTCCTGTTTGCCCGAAAAACCGTCAAACCGATAACTTTTCCGCTTCTTTTTGATAAGCCCCGCCTGATCGCCGTATGTACAGATAATGCCTGCGCTCGGGCGTTCGTCGATTTTCTTTGCCGTATCGACAATGATTTTGCGCTGTGCGACAAGATCTTTTGCCGACTTATCGAGTTCTTTCAGTAGCATTATGGCAACTTGCGCTTCCTGTTCGTTTATTTTTGACGTACTGCCTTCAAATGCGCTGGCCTCTTTTTGATCGCAATCGACGAAATAAATATGCCGTTTTGGATCGATTATCGTGTTTCCGCCGACTTTAACCGTAAGTCCGTGTTCCTTTTCGTCGTCCTGTTGTTTTTTGCCGACAACCAGTCCTTTGCCGTTTCCGCCGTAGAAGTGGTTGAATACTTCCATAATGTGGCTGTGGCAACGGTATTGTTTGTTCAGCATAATACGGAAGTCATCGGGGACTTTTTCATACAGCGTTTTGAAGAAACATTCTTCATACATTTTCGTGTACTCGTCGTTGATTTCTTTTGTTATTATTTCTTCGTCGAGTCCGTCGAAATCGTCGCCTCTCATATGTCGCAAATCGTACATAGGAGGAAGTTGACGATGATCGCCGACGAGAATGACCGTTTTGCCGTACAAAATCGGAATCAGTAAGTCTAGGAAAGAGGACTTCGATACTTCGTCCACGATAACCACGTCGATACCTTGCGTTCTGATATCCACCGAATCGATGCCGTATTTACCGAGTTCGGCAAGTTGCGACGGAGTAAATCTGTCGCGGCTCGTGCAAGTAATGCCGAAAACATTTGCGGAATTGTAAAGTTCTCTTGTGTATGCGGCTCTGTCTTCTTCCAAAATATCTTCCTGCGACAGATATTTCACGATGTCTTTATACATCGGAATTTTAACCTTATTCACGGCGGAAGAAGAATTATATTCGCTTTCTAGTTTTTTCCATTCGTCCTTAATGATATCGAACGCCGTTTCAAGATTATCGGCGTCGTATTCTTTGATAATGCCGAAATCACGGAAAAATCTTGTAATGCGTTGCTTTAATTTGGAATTAAGTTCTCCGTATTCCTCGATACCGGCATTTTTACCGAGTTCTTCATATTCGCGTTTTTTATCGCTTATCAGAATTTTGCGGTCGTTAAGATCATTTTCAATCGAAACTTCCTTATCTGCACAAATATCCATTGCCGATTCGATTGTATTTTTTTGTAAATCTACGATTTCGGCAAGTTTAGCCCTGAACTGCATGATTTCTTTCGGTAGTTGCTTCAGCAGTTCTTTCGATCGCGCCGCACCGGGAAGGAGAGCATATATTATGCTGTCGGAAATATCGAAATCGGCATTGTTTTCGTATTCCTTTATTTGTTTACCGACTGCAATCAGCTCGCTTTGATTCTTTTTATACTCTGAGTAATTGTCGTCGCCTTCTTCCGGAGCCTCGTCCGTTTCCGGATCGCGTAAAGCGCTCAACACGATTCTTAACTGTTTTTGCTTATTTTTCAGTTCGACAAGAGTATCTTCACTCAAAAGGCGTGATAATTCTTCGTTGATCACTTGAATATCAACGCCGACCAGTTCGCCGACTTTATCGAGCGAAACGTCTTCAAGGCAAGAAAAACATTTCAAAAGATTCTCGACTTTATCTGCATAGTTTTTCAAGCATTCTTCGTCCGCGCCTTCACCGGAAAAGCGATAACTTTCCACGTATTTGAGCGTTCGATTATAACGCTCGGTGGCTTCTTTTGCGGATAATAACCGCTCGCGCAGAGACTCCGATTCATCGTTCAGGCGGTTAATTTCACGAAGCAGATCGTTTCTTTGCTTGTCAATATTTGCGTTTTCGCGCTCCAATTTCAAAATGCAATCGTAATCACGGCGAAGCGACTTCATCGTATCGTCAAACTCGGATTTTGTTTCCTCAAAGTGGTCGAAGCGAGCGATTTGTTTTTCAAGGTTTCCGCAAATATTCAGGTAGAAGTTATCTACGAGCTTTTCAGGACTGTAGTTCGTTTCTTTGCCGTTTTGCGACGGAATCAAGCGAAGCGGTCTGATTTCCGGTATTTTCGGCAATCTGTCAAATACGTTGTCAATCGCCTTATGCGTTTCGGAAGAAATCAACACCTTTTTCCCGCGCTTTGTAAGGTGTGCGGTAATTTCGGCTATCACTTGCGTTTTTCCCGTTCCGGGAGGTCCTTGTAACAGGAAAATACTTTCGCTTTGAAGGGCGCGCTTTACCGCAAGTTTTTGCCTGTCGTTCAAACTCTCAAGGCACCACTCGGGATCTTTGTCTTCCGTCACGGTCGAATGCGCCAATGCTTCGGGTGAAAATAAATAAGTAGGCAAGAACGGGTTTTTAACGTATCCGCCCAAGATAGAAGTCAGTGCTTTTTCTTGCCTGTCTATCTTTGCCTTTTCGGCACGATTATCATAAGTCAGATATTTCGGTTCTAACGCATCGATCTGCTTTTTGATCTCCGCAACCTTATCCGTAGCGTCTTCCGGTCTGAAATATATGCGATAGCAACGTATGGTTTCATTCTCAATTTTTACATCTTTCGCGACATCGAATTGTCGCCTTAATTGGTCTTGTGCGGCATTCTTGTCAGTGGTTACGTCGGCTTTATATTGCGTTTCTAATTGAGATTTCTTTTGTTTTCTGTTCTCTTCGATTTCTTCCTGACACTTAATCGCCAGACTCTTTTGCTTTTTATCTGCAAGAGAAGTATTCCTGCGAGAATAAAAATTACGCAAAGACAGTTCTGCTTTGAGTTTAGCCGCTCTTTCTGCATATTCGGCTTCAATTCCTATTTCACGGACACGCAATTCTTCAAGTCGTTCGTCTTTTTCTCTTTGAGACAATTTACCATGCTTGATTTTATCAATTTCCGCCTGAGCCGACTTGTGTTTTTGCTTTCTTTCGATTTCTATCGGATCAAGCCGCTTATTCAGTTCATTTTGATATGCTTTTGCTATTTCTTTGTCCGAATTATCCCGAACATCGGCATCAAGACGTTCTTCGAGATCTTTTGTATATTCTGCGAGAGACTCTTCATACTTTGCCGTAATGGCAGGGGTTATTTTCTCAATATAGCGGTTGAGTTCCGAGAGAATAATGCCGTTATATTTATTGTCGATAGCGGTATACGCCGCCGTCAGTTCTTTTTCGTATTTCTTTTCAAGCGCGATTAAATCCGGCTCGATATCAAGATACGTAAACAAATATCTTTCGCCAAGGAGATACGACTTCATACTTCTGACGTTGCCTTTATCGTCCGATTTCGGCGGATAAGGCGAAAGTCCCATTGCATCACGTGTATAACGATTCAATCCGACTTCGAATTTGGGCTTTCCTTTGCCGTTTCTTCCCACGGTTTCGGAAAGTATTTCTTTGCGGTTTTTCTCTATGGTAACGCAAATAAGCGGAAAACCGTCGGCTCCCGCAACTTCTTTCGATAATATTACCTGTTCGCCCTTACCGAAATCTTTTACTCCGTCCAAAAGTAATTCGGAGAACGTTTCTTCATTTCTACGATAGGTTTCTCTTGTAATCATGTATGCGTCGCATACAGAGACGTCCGTAATCGCTTCGCATCTTTCCGATTGTTTTCCTAAATAATATCTGCGAAAATCTATGTATTTCCGCCATTTTTCAAACCTCTGAATGACTTCGTACGGTTTTTGAACGGGATATAAACAGGTCGCAATTTCATTGAATACGTCATTTGTAAGTACGGAATCGTGTAAATCGCCGCCACCGTAATCGGGAATCGAAATAGTGCCACCGGAGTTGCGGTTGTATACTTCTTTTTTTGTGAAAGCAGATAGAGCGTGGCAAAACAAGCGTTTTTCACCATATTTAATCGTGTGACTGTCGATAAGATCGATACCTTTCACAGATATTTCCGTAACTGAGCCGAACGTGACATCGCCTATCACAATGAAGTCATAAGTATTCGGCAAAACATTTTTAGAAAACATATCTGCTTCCGGACGAATAACGATATTGCGCAAGATTTTGTTTCCTCGCTTATTTTCATCCATGTGCCTTTCAAACGAAGGCAGGGAGATATTATAGAATTTCGGCAAACTTGTCGAAAAAACATATCCTACAAACTCTTGAAGCGATTCCGGAGCGTATCCGCCGAGTTTTCTTTTTAACGACTCGTATTGATCATTCAAAGACTGCGTAAAAAAATCGTTCTTTCCCCAAGCCTTATCACCTAAGCCTTTATCTAAATTGTCAACGAAATTCAGATATAAGTAAGCCATGTCATTCTCCCTTCGTAAACTTACGATACTTATCGAATATATCTATATAGTCCAAAAATTCCTTTATTTCTGCTGCCGAAGTCCCGTTTACAATTGCGGCAACTTTGTCTATAATAACGCTTTTTGTAAACGGATCGAGTCTGTTCAACGCTTGTCCTGCCGAAACCTGTTGCTTCAATGCCTCGTTTTCGCCTTGAAGCCGTTCCAATTCGCTTGTCAGATCTTCCACGGAGGATAGCGATTGTTTTTTACTTTGGATGCTTTCTTTTAGTATGCTTGATATGCGGTTGACATACTGCGCAAGAATATCCGGATCCGCTTCGTCAAGAACAAGTTCCAATTCTTCCTCACTCTCTTTACCAAACAGGTAAAAGATTTTGTACTGCTTGTCTTTGGGTATATCCGAAAAGTTTTCAAGGTTGCGATAGTTATAAATCGTTGCCTTTGATATTTCAAGATATTTGATTAAATCGGTAACTTTAATAGAGAATTTTGTAACCAGTCTTTCAAATAATTTCGTAGTCATAGCAAGCACCTTCTTATCAGTTTGACATCATTATACCATAATAAAAATAAAAAGTCAATGTATTTTGTCTAAAATAGTCTAATTTTGAACGGCACATTGAATTGGTGACAATTTTATTTTAGTCAATAGCCGATTTTATAAGAAATTATAGACTAAATTGATTGTTTACAATTGCGAACAGCAATTTCGCCTATAAATTAACGCTTTGAACTCGCAAGGTTTTTGCGACGTTGGCAATTAGGCGTGCGCTTGGCTTGATACAAGTCGGCGTCGCTGCGCTCCGCCGAAGCCAAGCACACGCCTCTGTGCGAACAAACAAACTTAACTTGGACAATGAAAGCACGAGCGGAAGGCGAAGTCGCCGCTGACCCGCTTGGCGATCTTTCGCCTTTTACCCGTCGTGCGTGCATTTTCATTTTACCCCGAGTTCGTATCGTTTGCGTTTTCGGTGCAGTTGTTCGTGGTGTCGCTGTCTTTCGTTTCTATGCGGTAGTACTCCGTCATCAAAGATAGTAAGGTGCCGTAAAAAGATTTTTGCTCCAATTGCGACAGCTTCTCAATGTTCGGTGAGCCAATAGTTGTAATTTTGTATTGCTTTTTCATTCAATTTCTCCTTTTTGTGGAAAGGATAGCAACCAAACTCGCAGGTTTCTTGCGACTTCAAAAACTTTTTCCGAATTATTTTTTCAAACTCGCAAAGAACTTGCGACTTTAACAACTAAAACAGCAAGCAACTTCAAAGCAAACAAAAACAAAGCCGTCATTTATTTATGACGGCTTTGTCTGAGCATAACAATGAACTTATTTGGTTTTTCGTACGATATAGTCCGCAAAGCGTTCTTCAAACTCTTCTATCGTTCCTTCTACAATCAAATCTTTTTGGCACACAAAAACAAGTGACTTGTGTGGGAAATAGAATAATATTTGATAGAAATCGCCATAGTCTTTTATACTTTTAATATCTTCTGTAGAGCGAACATGTCTAAAATCTTTTCCCTCACAAACGATATCATCTCCATCTATCGCTATAAGCAAAGGACAAACTGTATCCCATTTTTTTCGAGATAAGGGGATTGAACCGCATATTATGACTATCGGCAACATAATATATGCTATTGCGAAAATATAATCATAATAAATCGTAACCAGTGTGATAGGAATCGCAAAAATACAGGACGTAATAATTGTAGCAACAGTACCAGCATGGGCCTGCGCTTTAACAATGAACTTTTTTGTCTTTTCCGCCATTTCCCCACTATATTTTATCATGCGCGCCTCCTTTAGTTGAGAATATCCCGTCATTTTCGATATCCAGGATGAACAGGTCCTTCCCCCGGTTTGGGAGTAGGGTCACTCGGCGTTCCGATTTCAAACCCGTTCATAGTGACTCCCATCAATGGCGCGACCACAAAGGCGTTAAAATTAAACGCAAGCGCGCCAACTGCAAAAGCCTTAACAATCGACATGCCAAAGATCGATGTCGCACCGAATGCCCCTGCAAATACTGCACCTGTTGCAACAATTGCGCCACCGGCAGCCAATCCAAACGAAGCACCAATAAACACCCCTTTTATGGTATCAATTATGACTTCTTTGCGAGACTTCCCTGCATCTTTTGCATCCTTGTTTGCTTTTAGTCCGCCAAGCGTTGCTCCGGCAACGGTGCAGCCAATAAGGATTATCGCAATAAGCCATGCAAAACATCCGCTTTCGTCTTGTTTGTTTATAGGATCGTTTTGACAGTATGCAAAAAGGTTTGTGCTTTTCAGATCATCTGTTTTGATGAAATAGAAATCATCTCCACAAAGCCATCTGCACCAGTCAGGAACGTAATAACGGGTGCGGCAATAGTACATGCCAGTATCGCTGTCAAAATGATAGCCCTTGTAGCGGAACGGATTGTATTCGCCTATCGTCGTTGCCAAGGTGCCGGTTGTGCTTTCGGGTTTGCCCCATGCATTGTATGCATATTGTACAACGAGGTTGCCGTTTTTGTCAATAATGCCGAGAATATTCTCAAGCGTGTCTCTTACATAGAAGTACATCGCAGTTTTGTCCAACACAAAGCCGTACAATCTGTCGTTCTCGTCATACAGGAAATCCAATCTATGCTCCGGTGTTACCTCGCTACAAGTCCTGTTGTCCGCACCATCGCCTAAAAAAACGAACCTTTTGAGTTCGTTTTTTTTGTTTAGGTGTTGCACTTGAAAGTATAATTCACCAAACGTAAAATCAAAGGAAGCGATTTCGCTTCCCTTGCTTTTGAGAGAGAATATAGATTGTCGTATTGCTACAACACATCTTGTGATTTTGCATTGAATTTGGGTTATCATTATTCAATATCAATGCGAAGTTGAACTAATCGTTGTCGGTGGGTTGTGAATCATTGTTCTGTTGCGAGGCTTTTTCGCGCTCGGCTTCGAGTTCCGCCTTACGCTTTTTGACGAGTTCCGTCCAATCGACGTCCTTGTCTTGCGAGCAACAATGTCCGTTGCACTGCCCTGCATGCGAGCATCCCGCGCAATCGCTTCCGAGCGAGGGCTTACCCTTTGCCTTTCTCACGATTGACGCGACGATGACGCCCGCCACAATCGCAACCGCCACGACGATGGTGACGATTCCGATCGGGTGCATTGCCGACAATATAGAATTGAAAACTACGTTTGTCATATATCGCTCTTTTCACGCAAAGACCGTATTGCGCATTTTGCGCGACTTATGCGTTCTTTTTGATTTTGAGTTTTGCGCCGAGGTCGCCAAAGAACTTCTTGACGTCGATCTTACCCTTGTTGTCAAGCACGATGAGCGTGATGATTGCCGCCCATATTGCCGCAAAGATGAACACCGTCCACCACCATGCGCCGATGAGATAAATCATCATGGACACGACGTAGCTTGTGCCTACCCAGAAGAGCAAGGTCATTCTGTAAGACTTCTTTGTGGGAAGTTCTGCCTTTGCGGTTGCAACTGCCGCGAAGCACGGGATCGTGAGCATGTTGAATGCGATGAATGCGATGAGTCCGGGCACGTCGATGCCTGTTGCCGCAATCATTGTGCCTGCCGCGGCGATACCGCCGTCTACTTCTACGTCGATCATACCGCCGACGATGCATGCCGCCAAAGTGCCGAACGTTGCGATAACGTTCTCTTTTGCGATAAGGCCTGTGATTGCCGCCACTGCGAACACCCAACCGAATGCTTTAAGTTGCGAACCGAATCCTAGCGGTGTGAACAGCGGTTGAATGAGTCCTCCGATACCGGCAAGGATTGATTGATCCATTTGCTCGTCCGCAAGGAATTGCCACGTCCAGCTGAAGTGGCTGATAAACCAAATGAGGATTGTGGAAGCAAGGATGATTGTGAACGCTTTTTTCACAAAGTGCTTCGTCTTATCCCAAAGGTGCAAAGCCAGGTTTTTGGGTTGAGGCATATGGTATGCGGGAAGCTCCATGATGAACGGAGGCACTTCGCCCTTCATCGTTGTTGCGCGCATCAAGATGACTGCGCAGATTGCCACGACCACGCCTAGCACGTACATCATATATGTGATGACGTCGGGATGAGAGAATCCGAATTGAGTTGCGATGCCGCCTGCGATTGCCGTAAGGATCGGGAGTTTTGCGCCGCAGCTGAAGAACGGAATAACTCTGATCGTTGCGATTCTCTCGTTCTCGTCGGCAAGCGTACGAGTGTTGATGAACGCGGGGACGGAGCAACCGAAGCCCATGATCATCGGCATGAACGCTCTGCCCGACAAACCGAATCTTCTGAAAATTCTGTCGAGGATGAACGCTACACGCGCCATATAGCCGCTGTCTTCCAAAATTGAGAAGAACAAGAACAGCAAGAGGATTTGAGGCAAGAAGCCGAGCACTGCAAACAAACCGCCGAGGACACCGTCAACGATAAGTCCGATGCACCATTCGGGCGCGCCCGCCATCGCAAGGCCTTCGTTTACGCAAGTGCTGAGGAATTCGGTGAACGTGTTGAGGATGTTTGCAAGGATGACGCCGGGGCCGTACACGCTCTCTTCGTATCCGAAGAAGGTCGCCGCACTGATGTCCGAGCACCACTCGTCTATGCCGCTCACGAACGAGGCTTCGAGTTCGCCATCGTCGTTTGCTTCAACGGTGACTTCCCACTTGCCTTTTTCGTCCGCATAGAATTTTTGGTCGAGGTCGGCTTCGGTGAGCTCGTCAACGTAACGAAGTTCGTGATCTGCCGTATATACGTAAGGTTTTGCTTCAACCGCTTCGAGTTCGCCGTCATCGGTGAAAGTGAGATCCGCTTTGAAGCCGTCTTCGGTGTAATACGTCGTATCTTTATCGTAAGGCGTTTGCGCAAAGTCCACCGCTTGAGTTGCCGACGCGTCCAAGTAAGCAACTACGTCTTTGTCGAACACACCGCCTGCGCCGAGGAACAAGAAGTCCTCTGCAAACGTAAGGTGGAACACCAAGAACAAAATCACAAGGAAGATAGGGATACCCCAGACCTTGTGGGTGAGCACCTTGTCCGCTTTGTCGGATACGCTGAGTTTTTCTTTTTCGTTTTTCTCTTTCTTCGTTACGACGGAAGAATAGTTTTTGGATATGTACTTGTAGCGAGCGTCTGCAACGATTGCTTCGAAGTCCGTTCCGAAAACGTCGTCCTTGAACGTCTTTTTGAACTCCTCAACCATTTGAGCCGCTTGCGGATGTTGACTGACCTCGATTTCATCGAGTTCGACAAGTTTCACCGCATGGAAGAGCGAATTCTCCACTCCGCTGCCTTCGAGTGCTATTCTGCAATCGTTGATGAGGTGCGTAAGTTGAGTGCCTTCGAGTACGGTTCTACCCTTTCTTGGTTGCCCGCAAACTTCGTATGCTCTCTGCATGAGTTCGTCAAGACCTTTTTCGCGAAGTGCGGAGATTTCAACGACGGGAAGACCGATTTTTTCTTCAAGGCTCTTTGCGTCAATCTTGTCGCCGTTCTTTTCAACGGTGTCCATCATGTTGAGCGCAATGATCATCGGAACGTCGATTTCCATGATTTGCGTCGTAAGATAGAGGTTACGTTCGAGGTTTGTTGCGTCCACGATGTTGATGACGCAATCGGGTTTCTCGTCAAGAATGTAATTTCTCGAAATCACTTCTTCGGGTGTATACGGAGAGAGCGAATAAATGCCGGGAAGGTCTACGATAGAGATGGGTTCGGCGCACTTTTTGTACGTGCCCTCCTTCTTGTCTACAGTGACGCCCGGCCAGTTGCCTACGTGAGCGGTAGAGCCCGTCAACGAGTTAAACAAAGTTGTTTTACCGCAGTTGGGGTTGCCTGCAAGAGCAAATCTTTTCATCAGTCATTAACCTCCATTGTAACGGCAGATGCCTCGGTTTTGCGAAGCGTCAATTCATAACCTCTGATTGTCACTTCGATCGGGTCGCCAAGCGGTGCTTTCTTTCTGAGATAAACTACTGCGCCGGGTGTTACGCCCATGTCGAACAAACGACGTCTGATTCTTCCGTCGCCTGCTACGGATTTGATGACGCCCTGTTCACCTATAACGAAATCACTGAGTAGCTTTTCCATTGTGTCCTCCTGTTTTTATGCTACCAAAATTTTTGTTGCCATTTCTTTGTCCAAAGCAAGACGCCCGTCTTTGATAAGGCAGATGACGCTTCCCCCGCTTTGGGATATGATGCTGATTGTCGAATCGATGGTAATACCCAAACTTTCAAGATGTTTTTTTGTCTTGTCGTCAGTCAAAATCTTGACGATTCTCAAATCTTTTCCGATCGGTGCAAATACAAGCGGCATAATCTCTCTCTCCTTTAAGCCGATTTTATTCATTCGGTAATGTGAATATGAAATTTTATTCATATTTACGTTAGAATATTACATCTAAAAAAAACGGATGTCAACAGTTTTGAAAAAGAAATATGAAAAATTTTTCATATTTTTCTTGTTGATTTATTTTCAAACAAGTTATATAATATAAATATTCAATATAGAGTGCGCAAAAAGGCTTGATTTTTTACGACGAACGTATCGCGCTTACGTGACTTGTGAAAAATTTCGTCAAGCACAATCGTTCGCCAAATAGTGCGGCAAACAAAACTAGTTTTATGCCGAGTGCAATATTTGGATGAAGGACAAGGAAGATGCGATTTTCGAACAACGAGCGTACTAGGCGTACGTGACTTGTGAAAAAATTGCGTCTGACGCAGTTATTCGCAAAATAGTGCGCTCGAAACGGTAGGAATATATGGCACAGGATATAAGAGAACCAAAACAAGAAAGATCAATCGAAAAAAAGAACAGAATCGTACAGGCGGGTTTTGAGCTTTTCTCGCAGGCGGGATACTACAACACCAACACTGCGGAAATCGCAAAACGCGCGGGTGTATCCACAGGCATCGTTTACGGATATTTCAAGGATAAAAGAGATATCCTTTTGGACGTTTTGGAAATTTATGTCAACACCGCTTTTGCACCGGTGCTTAATATGATTCAAAATCTCACCGCTCCCGTAAATTTCGACGAAACAATAACTCATGTTTTGGACGGTGCGATTGAGATTCACAAAAAATACGCAAATATTCACGAGGCATTGCACTCTCTGTCGCACAGCGACGAGGCGGTCAACAACAAGTTTATCGAACTCGAAGACGAAATCACCCTCTCCATTGCGCAAAAGTTTGCCGATCTCGGCGTCAAAAAAGACAACCTCAACGAGCGTATACACTTTGCTATGGATATCGTGCAATCTTTCTCGCACGAGTACGTGTACGATCACCACACCTACATCGACTACGACGCTATGCGCAACATCGTCAAAGACACGTTGGTTGCACTTTTTGAGAATAAATGACGACATTCACGCAAAGGTCGCTTGACTTTTTGTATTTCAACAACAAATACAACTCAAAACTCTGGTACGCAGAACATAAAGAGGACTTCAAACAGTACCTCGCCGTGCCCTTTCGAGACCTCGTTTGCGAAATGTCGCCGCGCATGCTCGAAATCGACGGGCAAATGGTAACCGACCCCAAACGCATAGTGTCGAGGCTTTATAAAGACTTGCGTTTTGCAAAGGACAAAACCAGCCTTTATCGCGACCATATGTGGCTCACTTTTATGCGGGGAACAAACGCGGGGTGCGGTCTGCCGGGATTCTTTTTTGAGTTGTCCCCTTACAAATTCAGCTATGGTTGCGGATACTATATGGCGGACGCAAAAAGCATGGCAAGTTTGCGCAATCTGATTTTGTCAAACTCCCCCGCTTTTCAAAAAGCAAAAGAATGTTTTGAAACTCAAACCGATTTTTCTTTGGTCGGAGAAACCTTCAAAAAGCCGCGCTATGCCGATTATCCCGAAGATTTAAGTCGCTGGCTTGAAAAAAAGGATATTTGCCTTATTGCAAATTCAACGGACGCGGATTTGCTTTTTTCGGATAAACTCGCAGATTTTTTGTGCGATAAATTCGAATCGATAAAACCCGTCTACGATTTGATGATGACGGCGGAAGCGTTGGTTGAAAGATAATCGTTTTATTATTTTTTGCCGCTACGCTTTTCAAGATATGCGTGCGCGCTTTTCAAAATCTTTTTCGTGTTGTCGAAAGTGAGCAACTTCATAGCCTCGTCGTACGGCACGAGTTCGTAAGTCATATTTTCAAAGCCTTCGTTGTGCTTCGGCGTTTGATTTTCAAAATATCCCAAAAAGAACACCACCGTCTTGTCGTTGCCGTTTTTTAGCTTGTATTGGATTGTTTTTCTGAATCCGTTGACGATTTTCGGCTTTATAGAAGTTTCTTCCCACGTTTCGCGCACTGCCGTTTGCCTTTCGCTCTCGCCGTCCTCGACGTGTCCTTTCGCAAATCCGTACACGCCGTAATCCGTCATCGTGAGCAAATATTTTATTTCGCCGTCAATTTTCGTAAAAGTCACCGTTCCGCAAGATTTTTCTCTCATAGCTCACCGTAATTTTTTATTTGCGGATATATTTTTCGTCGCCGCTCGGCACGTCGTCGGACACGAAACGCTCCACTTTCATTTGCAAATCGTATTTGTCGCGCAATGCCGCTATCTTTGCCATCATAGGCGAAGAATGATGCTCGTCTATCGCATTTTGATTTTCCCATTTGTCAACCAAGAGCACGACTTCCGGCTCGTCCGCAGAGAAAAAGTACTCGTAGCCGAGATTGCCTTTTTCGGCGCGGATTTCATCGACGACGCCGCTTTTTATCATCTCTTCGACAAACTTTTTCGCTTTTCCGTTCGTACCTTTGTAATAAATGTTTACGCTTATCATATTCACCTCACAAAATCACGTGTAAATTGCGGATTTCTGCATTTTTTATGCGCTTTTGTATGGCATATCCGAACGGCTCCAAATATCGTCCCTCAACGCCCAAATCGAATTGCTCGTTTATCTCTTTTGCAAATGCGCCGCACGCGTCCTCGACAATTTCGCGCTTGAGTTCTTTTCCCTTTTCATCGTTGTCGGCGGTGAGCAAAAATTCAAGCGGCATGGACAACTCGGCAAACTTATCGAGAGTTCGCATTTGTCTGAACGCCCACTTATAATACGGCATATGTTTCTTTTCAAGCAAAAAAGCAAGTTCGCAAGCGTTTTTGACAAACTCGCAAAGCGCAAGCATCGCCGCACCGTCTTCACCGTGCTTTATGCAACGAGCGTAATTATACTGTCCCGACTGTGCCGCTTTGAGCGCGCACGAGCCGATTTTTTTTGCTCTGACGTCCTCGGGCATACCATGCAAAATCTCGTTGCGAATTTTTGTAAACTCGCCCAAGTCGTCGCGAAAGACTTCACCGTTCGTCGCCTCTGCAAAGAAAACCGAGCTCGTATAGAGCCAGTCTTGCAGCGTTTGCGGCGCGCCGTCGCATCCCGTGTATCGACGATAAAAATCGTCTATGCGATAAACTCCCTGCGCGCTTGCTCCGCCTGCGCTTTGGCGAGGCTTGCCGAATCCGTTTTTCAGGCAATATTCTTCTTTGAGTTTGTCATAGGCGCGCATAAGTTTGAAGCCGATTTTTTCTTCGTCCTCTTTTGTCAGCCACATGCAAAAACCCACTTCGAAATCGTGGTCGCGCGACACTTCGTCGTCAAATCCGAAGCACTCCGAGCCGTGCCCGACAAGCCCGACGGCAATGCGGTTTTGATAATCGCCAAACTCGTCCGCAATCATCTTTATGCCGACTTCCGTATAAAACTTTCTTGCTTGTTCGATTCCCTTCATATGACACAATCGCCGTTTTATAATCGCATTATTGCGATATAAAACTCATTTTCTGTTGTTTTCGTAGATTTGTTTCGCGCGGTTTTCAAGCTCTTCTTTTTGCATAAAGTAGCCGAAAAATCCAAATGCAGGAGCGCACTTGGAGCATACGAACGCATAGTTTCCGTCATGCGTTAAACTTGCGTCGTCAAGGTGTTTATACGCCTTGTCAAGCAATGCTTCTATCTCGTCGTCGCACTCTTCTCCCTTGCTTTGCGCCTCGTCGTAAACAAGGTGCGCAAGATTGACGTAGGACACCGCAACCTCGCAAAAACCGCCTTTGTTTTTCAGCACTTCGATGGCTTTTTCATAGCACTTTCTGCCCTCTCCGTAGCGGTGCAAATCGCACAGCGCGGTGGCGTAATTGTTGTAAAGTCCCGCAAGGCGATAATCGTCTTTGGGCAAGGAGGTTTCATAGCGTTGTTTTGCGATTTCATAATACTTTATCGCTTCGTCCGCCCTTGAAAACGCTTTCATAGTGGTTGCGCAGTTGAGGTATATCGTTGCGTCGTTGACGCTTTCCGCGCCTCCTTTGCACGCCAAAATCGCAAGGGCTTCGTCCACTGCTTCAAGTCCCTTTTCTTTTTCACCGAGTTTGCGATAAAGTCCTATTTGCTCGCTCAAAATTTCAAGCAGTCCTTTTGTATCTCCGAGTGCTTTTGCTTCTTGTTCCCAGTATTCGAGCACACGCCTCGCACCTTGCAAATCGTCCTTTTCGAACATCTCGTCGATTTTGTCGATGACGCGCATAATAGGGATTGTGCCGATAGGCTCTTTTGAGCAACTACATTTTTCTTGCATGATTTCGCCTCACATATATTGTACAAATATTATAACATACCGCTTTTATTTAGAAAAGAGGAAAAGTTGCTTTTCAAGCGAGTTTTACGCCACAGAATAAAGCGGCTGAGGCACAATTTTGCGCCGTATTGCCTAAACGTACGATTTGTTTAAAATTTTAAACATACAAATTGGATAAATTGTCGATTTTTGACGAGCGTTTTGAGCAAATCGCATATTGAAACGCCTAACAAACGTATAGTATAATTGTATTATCTTAAAACAAGGGAGAAGTTTATGGGAAAACTTCAAAAACTTATCGACAACAAAGCGCAGAGCGCGAAGTTTATGTGCGACGAAATCGCGCATATCTGCAACGACATGCCAAAGCGCGATCCCGGCTCGGAAGGCGAGAAAATGGCGTGCGAGTACATGGCAGATTACCTGAAAAACGACTGCGGATGCGAAAGATCGGACGTGGAAACCTTCACCGAACACCCCAACGCGTTTTTCGGCTGGATTTATTTCACGATCACGCTTGTGCTTGCAGGCATGGTTCTTTTCTTCTTTTTGCCGATACTCGGCGCAATTCTGACGGCACTCGGTTTTGTGATTTTGTTCGTTCAATTCGGTCTTTACAAAAAACTCGTTGACAAATGCTTCCCCAAGAAGACGGGACACAGCGTCACCGCAATCAAAAAATGCACGGGAGAAGTGAAAGGCAGAGTTTTCTTCAACGGACATCCCGACGCGGTTTGGAACTGGCCCGTCAACAACAAATTCGGCGGCACTGCGCACGTTGCGCACCTTGTGACAAGCGTCGTAAGCGGACTTGTGGTGCTCGGCTTGAATATAGCGGCGGCAGTCGCAACCAAGTGCCAACCCGTCGTTGACTACACCGTCGCAGGCTACGTCGCACTCTACGGTCCCGTTCTTTTCTGGATGGGAATTGCAATTCTCGTCATGGTTCCCTGCCTTGTCGGCATGTACTTCATGTGGGACGAAAACACCATCACGGACGGTGCAAACGACAACCTCACGGGGTGCTATATGGGCATCGCAATCCTCAAAGCAATGAAAGATCAGGGCATCGAACTCGAACACACCGAGGTCGGCGTCATAATTTCGGGCAGTGAGGAAGCGGGACTTCGCGGCGCAATGGCATGGTGCGAAGCGCACAAAGGCGAATTCGACGACGTGCCGACTTGGATTTATTCTTACGACACAATTCACGAAAGCAGATTCCTCGGCGTCAACTATCGCGACCTCAACGGCACGGTAAAGTCGGACAAAGAAGTCAGCGATTCGTTCATTACGGCAGCAAACGAGCTCGGCATCAAATGCACAAAGACGTGGGTTCCTCCCTTTGGCGGAGCAACGGACAATGCGGCTTTCAACAAAGCAGGTTTCCGCTCAACAGGCATCACCGCTCTCGACCACAACCTTCAAGACTATTATCACACCATGCGCGACACTGCCGACAATCTCAATCCCGAATGCCTTGCAGATTGCTATGCTATATCCGTCAAGTGCCTTGAAAACTTCGATCGCGACATCGCAAAATAATTTTACCAAAACCAAAACAACAAAAAAACGTCTTTCGAAAGAAAGGCGTTTTTTTGTTGCGACAATATTTTTCGCTTAAACTTCAAATCAATTTTGTTCGCACAAATCGGGCAAATCTCTGTAATACTCGTCTTGCGCGATTTCCATTTTCGGCTTTTCGCGATTGTAGATTATACGCATGATAATTCCGTCCACGATTATGTTGAGCACCCAGCTTATAGGCCAGCTCAAATATAGCATTTCGGGCGTATTTACGGCTTTGCACGCTGTATAAATCCACACGATACGGAAAACGCAAATGCAGAAAAAGTTGGCTACCATCGGCGTAAACGAATAACCCATACCGCGCATACATCCCACGATAACTTCAACTATGCCGCATACGAAGTAGATCGGCAAAATGATTTTCATTCTGTTGCAAGCATACTCGATGACAACGGGATCGGGCGTGTACAGCCTTGCGATATACTGCCCTGCCGTGAGCAAAATCAACGTCCAGATCAAGCTGATTAAGATTATCATAATCGAGGCTTCGATGGCGGTTTTTTTGATACGGTCGGGGCGTTTTGCACCGTAATTCTGCCCTGCGAACGTAACCGTTGCGTTTGAAACGGCGTTCATAGACGTATAAACGAAGCCTTCAAGATTGCTTCCCGTCGAACTGCCTGCGACAAGCGAATATCCGAAGGCGTTGAGATTGGTTTGAATAAGCACGTTGGCGATTGAAAAAAACGAGCTCAAAATGCCGCTCGGCAATCCGACTTTGATGATTTGCGCAAGTTCTTTTTTGTGGAAACGCAGTTTTTTGAGCACCAACTTGCAATATCCGTCCTCTTTCATAAGCGTGATGACAAGCAGTATGCACGAAATGTATTGGCTGACGATCGTCGCAATCGCAACGCCTTCGACGTCGAGTTTTGCAACGATGACGAATATGAGGTTCAGCGCAACGTTGACGATACCCGCAACCGTGAGGTATATAAGCGGACGTTTTGTGTCCCCTTTCGCCCGCAAAATGGACGCTCCGAAGTTGTAAAGCACGTTTGCGGGAGTGCCGATGAAGTATATAAACAGATAGTCGGTGGCTTTGACGAGGATTGCGGGATCGGTTTTCATCCACACAAGGAAGTATCTTGCGCAAAACACGCCGATAAGTCCCACTGCTACACCGCTGATGAGCGAAAGAAGCACGGACGTATGCACGGTGTTTTGAGCGCGATTTTCGTCCTTTGCGCCGATTGCCTGGCTCATAACCACGTTTGTGCCTATCGACAAGCCTATAACGACGTTGATAATCAGATTGATAAGCGCAACGTTTGAGGAAACCGCCGCAAGCGATTGCGTGCTAGTTTCCGAAAACTGACCTATAACTATCAAATCCGCCGCATTGAACAGCAACTGCAAAATACCCGAAAAAGCAAGAGGCAACGACACCGCAATGAGCTTTTTGAGCAGCGGTCCGCTTGTCATATCCATGTCTTTGAGTGCGGCAGCACCGTGATGATGAAAATGAATTGGCTTCATACCCTATCCGTATCGTTTGAAAATATTTCTCGTCAACTTCCCTCTATCCGTATGGAAAAATTATTTTATCACTTCCGCCGCCAAAGTCAACCGAAACCGCCCCATATCCATAATTAAAAATTATGGAAAATTTGCAAAAGCCTGCACAAATATTTCCATTGCCTAAAATCCATCCTTTCGCCGACCTTTGATGCCCCCACATAAACAAAGCAACCGCACAAGACGGTTGCTTTGAAATTAAGGTAATTCGTTCCTTTTAATTCTATCTATACCTGACCTTGTAACAGCAAGACATTTTCCAACAGGGGTTGTCACCTCCTCAAAATATCCAAGTTCAATTAGATCTTGTAAGTATTGTTCCGCTTCTTTATAGTCAGAAACAAAAGTAGAGCCTATAAACACTTGCCACCGTTCATTTGGACGCGCATCGCCAGTATGGTGATAATTAAGTTTAATATGCTTTAAAAACTCTTCTTTAATGTCCATTGTTTTTCTCCTTTTAAATTATTAATCTATAGTACCGTCGGTGCAATAAATCTTATGCGATCCAATCCATCGATTCCAATAATCGCTTTTGCTTATCTGATTCCATTGTGCAATTGTTCCTGTGAAATCAATTCTTAAACTGCGTGATCCAGCGGATTGAAAGGCATCATCACCAATGCTCGTCACACTGTCTGGAATTGTGATACTCGTCATTTTGGTGCAACAAAATGCATACTTGCCGATGCTCGTCACGCTGTCAGGGATTACAACGCTTGTCAAACTGTAACAATAATTAAAAGCGTAATCACCAATGCTCGTCACACCGTCGGGAATCGTCAAGTCTTTGACAAGCATATCATTCAAATAGAGATTATGCGCATAATATAGAGGATTTGAACTTTCACCGTCAAAACTAATTGCACACCACCTTGCAATATCCGTGATGTAAACACTATCCAACCTATAGCACTCCCAAAAAGCATACTCACCAATGCTCATCACACTGTCGGGAATTGTAATGCTTGTCAAACCATTGCAACCAGAAAAAGCGTGGTCACCGATGCTCGTCACACTGTTGCCCATTGTAATGCTTGTCAAACCATTGCAACCAGAAAAAGCATAACCACCAATACTCATCACGCTATCGGGAATTATTATGCACGTCAATCCTCTACAACCAGAGAATGCATACTTTGCTATCACTTTTACATCATTTTGTAGTTCAATTGTTGTAATATTTTCACTATTTCTTTTTGGCACATACTGTAATAATATTTTATCTGCATCGCAATCGAAATAAAACACGTCATCGCGCTCGACAATATGAGTATTCTTTGCAATCAGGGTAGTCGCCGTATGTTTTTGAGTTGACATCGTTGTGCCAATCGTAACATTGAGAGAATACGTTGTGGAATCGTCCGCGATATTCAAATCCCCATAATTGACAGAATCGGACAGCACAACGTCGCCCTTCACCGTGCAATTGTAAAGTTTTGCATTGCCAAGCGGACGAACGTACAGGCTATTTCCGTTGCTCGTGTGATTTACACTGACGTACAATTCCTTAAACGTAGCGTCGTAAATCGAGCCGCCTTGGAACAAATCAAAATATTCATACTTTGACGTATCCACAACGTTGCTGAGTCCGCGGATTGTGTGTCCGTTTGCGTCAAATATGCCCGTAAGTTTGATTTGCGCTTTGGTTTGTACACTTCTCAAATCCAAATCGTTCATCAACAGATAATATCCGTCCGTCATTGCAAAGAAATCTTCAACGGTATATATGCGTTTGAGCGCAGTGACATTGTGAATATCATTCCAACTATCAACTGTGAAATCGCAGTTTTGCGTTGTATGACCGTAATTGTCGTAGCCGTATTCAATGCTCGAAATCGAAATGCTTTTAGTGAATATCTTGCCGTCGGCAACGACGACGAAATCTTCGCTTTTGTTCACTTTGTAAATCGTGTAGCCGTCCGCATTGTCGAAACTGATGTACACGCCGTCACACGTGTTTTCGTATTTGCTCATTGTCACAGGCGTATATGTGATATTTATATCCTTATATATAGGATACTCAACCTCAACGCTTGAGTCGATTGTTTGATTGACTTCTATGCCGTTTATAACATAATCCACTCTGTCAATTGCAAACTTGCAAAGTCCCGACGTGGTAGACACAAATTTTACAATTGCGCTTTCGATTCTGTCACCACCCACGACAGTTGCTTTTTGTCCGTTGACGTATATACCGGTGAGTTCGATTTCCGCCTCGTTTGCAAAATAAACACGCAAGTTGAGTTCTTCGCCGAGTTTGACAACGTTGTTGTTGAGCAACGTGAGGTTGTCCACAACAATTTTGTCAACGAGCGTTGAATATTTTGCGTCAACGTTGGCGGTTGTTTCACCCTTTCCGTCATTCAAATCATACTTGCATTCGACAACAACTTTATATTCTTTTCCCGATTCAAGTCCGTCAAAAGATACGTGCGTTGCAAACGGCACGGATTTGACTTTGTTTTCCAGTCTATAAAGCGCAATTTCAACGGCACTTCCAACACTGTCAACGTCCGTATATGCAACGTTGCACTCAATTGTGTTTTGTGTGCTTGTCAAATTGCTTATCTTTGCAGTCGGAGTCGCTTTTTCTTTCGTCTTAATGTCTGCTGTCTTTACGATTTGTTGCTTTCCTGCTCCGTCGTTGAGATCATAGGTATATGTCACTTTAACAGTGTAGTCGTTGTTAGAAAGCAAATTCTCAAAAGTGCGAGCGGTCAAATCAGTCGCCAAGATAGGTTCGTCATTTCCATGCAAAAGTTCTATCTTTGTGACCGCACCGACATTATCAGTGTCTGTTACATTCAATTCAAACGCAATTTCCGTTTGTGTAGACTGCACATTTGCAATTTCAACAGTCGGAACCGCTTTGGCGCAGGTGACAAACTCGATTGAAATGGTTTCTTCTTGATTTTGGAGATTGTTGTAGGTTGCTTTGAGAGTGTATTCGTTGTCGGTTTTCAAGCCGTCAAGACGCGTTGCGGTGACGTCAACGTCTTGCACCTTTTCGTCGTTTTGCCAAAGTGAGATTGCGTTCATTTGCTTGCTCGCAAAAGATTCATTCCACAAAAAGCCCCATTCTATGCTCTCTTTGCCCACTTGAACGTCCTTAAACAGCACGATTGTATCGGTATAGACTGCTTTTTTGTAGAGAGTGTTGAGTTTTGCGCCATTGCCGCTCAAATTGTCATACAGTGCGACAACACCGTATTGATACACTGTGTTTGGTGTAAGATTGTCAAAGACGATGTTTGTCTTTTCGCCGACTTTGATGTCCTTTGTCAGCATATTCACACCGTCGTACAGCACTGCTTTAGCATAGCCGCCGCTCTTTTCTATGAGCGAATACAAGTCCACGACTTGCGCGTCAAACGAGATGCTTGTCATCGACTTTTGCTCGTTTGTCACGTTGACATAGGTTTGGTCGCTTGCTCTCACGCCTGCTTTGACGGTTCTGTCACCGTCCATACGCACGTCTTTGATGTCCGTGCCGTCAACGTACTTGATTGCGTCGATTGTGTATTCAACAATTCCTCCGACATCTCCCACGTTGACTTTAAGCACCAAATTCTCCATGTCTGAGCCGTTCTCGAACATATAGTTGGAATACTTTTTACCATTGAGGGTGAAAGACAATATTTCGTAACTATCGGGGTTTGAAAGTCTGATTGTTATAAAAATATCTTGATTTTTGTCTGCATAATAAATGCTTTCCGCCACACCTACAACATCCAAAGTGCTGTTCGCTTTGTTCTCGATGCTCGGCGCATTCGGATCTTCAAAAGGCTTGTTTTGGTCAAAATCGTCGTCACGTTTGTCATAATCGCCTTCGACACGCCCTTGTTCGCCCTGCGAATCTGTATTGCCGACATCATCGGAAGCCGTCGTTGCAGATGCCATCGCAAAATTGCGTGAAATTGTCATGCCCTTGTATACGGGCACTTGTTTTTCGCCGACTTTATCGCAAGCCACGAAAAGCAATGCCGAAAGAATGACGATCAACACCGCCAAAATCACTGTTCTACCCAATTTTTTCATTATTTTGCCTCCACAAATTATTGAAATCAATTCAAAGAATCTTATTTGATTTCTTTGATTTATATTATTATATCATTACAATTGCATTTCGCAATATATTTTTATTACAAAATGTCATATATACAAATATGCTATTTTTCATTCAAAATGTAATTATCATTGAAATTGGAGAAAAATTATGAGAAAGTTTCATATTCCGATCACTCCGTCATCATCGACAAAAAGCGTGCGCTTTCCAGACGATGTAATCAAGGAAGTGGAAGACGCTATAAAAGACACCGACTGTTCCTTTAGCGCATTTGTAGTAGAGGCTGTCAGGGTTGCTCTTGAAAATCTAAAGGACGACTCGGAATAAAACGCTTTTATTGCACAATATGAAAAAAATCCCGACTTTGAATTGAAGGTCGGGACTTTTGTTTGAAATATTTCACAACTCGCACAAAGTGCGAATATCACTGCGCCAAAATCGCACTTCTGTTGCGTGGCAACAATATCAAACACTGCGCATCGTATATTTATTTGCTTGCCTTTTGAGCCTCAAACCTATCCAACTTGTTTTTTTCCAATTTAAGATACACCCACTTGATCGGCGGACAAATCGCAAAGAGGAATTGCGCAAACGTGAAAAGTTTGGACGGATTGACAAATTTGCGTTTGTGTTCAAGGCCTTTCACCATGCATTTTGCAACGTGTTGAGGCTTTTGTACGGGGAACGGACGCTCGCGAATGACTTTGCCCTCTTGACCTTCGACCGCTTTTTTGAAGAAACCCGTGTCGGTGGCTATCGGATAAAGGCAAGTGAGCGCGACGTTTTTGGGAAGCTCGTAGCGCAAACCTTGTTGGAAGCCTTGCATCGCAAATTTGCTTGCGCTGTAAAGCGTGTAGCCTGGCATTGCGAGCTTGCCGATTGCCGACACTGTGATTGCCATCTGACCTTGCTTGCCGCCGAGATATTCGACGTATTTTTGATATGTATAAATGGGCGAAAACACGTTGACTTTGAAGATGTCCTCTATACGCTCCCAGTTGACGTAATCCATTGTTTCATAATACGGGAAGCCTGCGTTTGCAAAGAAGATATCGATCGAGCCGAGTTTTTCGTCAGCGGTTTTGAAAATCGAATCCACGTTTTCTTTTGTGGAAACGTCGCACACCATCGGGATAACGTTTTTCAAACCGAGAGCTTCGATTCTGTCCGTGCGCAGGTCGACTGCCAAAATCGTGTTGTCCCTGTTTGCGAGCAATTTGAGAGTTTCAAGACCGATACCGCTGTTTGCGCCGGTTATGACGATATTTTTGCCTTTTATCATAGTTTTCTCCTTTATTTGAAAAATTATATTTCTTTATGCTTTTCCAAAATCTTGTCAAACAAGACATTTGCCTTCTTTTTGAGCTTGTCAAGCGAGCCTTTGTTATCGATTATTTGCGTGCTTTTCGCCATCAAAACCGACGACGGCACTTGCGATCGGATACGCCTGATAGCCTGCGCCACGTTCATCCTTCTGCCCTTTTTAAGACGTGCGATTCTTGTCAAAAGCGGAGTTCTGACATACACGATTTCGTCGAAAGCCTCGTCGCCGCCCTCTATAAACAGCGGAAGTTCGATTGCAAGCGGGTTTTCGGTATGTTCGGCAATCGCTCTCATAATTTCGGGATGAGCTATCGAATTAAGCTTTTTGCGCTCGCTCTCGTTTGAAAAGACTATGCTTGCAAGCGTCTTTTTGTCCACTTCTCCGTTTATGACCGCAGCGGGAAACGCCGTTTGAATTTTTTGAATATAAGACGGCGTTTTGAGCAATTCCGAGTTGATTTCGTCTGCGCTAATGCAGAAAAATCCTCTCTCTTTTGCGATTTTCAAAACCTCGCTTTTGCCCGAGCCTATTCCGCCGATAATTGCGATTCTCATTTCAAATCACCCCAGTTGTCCGCGCTTGTCGCCTCGGCAACGAGAGGCACGGAAAGCGAAACGGCGTGTTCCATTTCATACGACAATATCTTTTTGACTTCCTCTTCTTCGTCCTTTGTTGCCTCGATGATGAGTTCGTCGTGGATTTGAAGTATCATTTTGGACTTCATGTTTTCAAGGCGTTTTTCGACGTTTATCATCGCAATCTTGATGATGTCTGCCGCCGAGCCTTGCAATGGCGTATTCATTGCCATGCGCTCCGCCGCCGAACGTACCATATAATTTGACGCTTTGAGGTCGGGCAAATTGCGACGTCTGCCAGACATCGTGAGCGAATACCCTCTCGCTCTTGCGTCCTCGACGTTCTTGTCCATAAACTCGCGCACTTTGGGATGCATTGTGAAATAGTTTGCGATAAACTCCTTTGCCATGTATTGCGGAATTGACAGGTTTTCTGCAAGTCCGTATCCGCTTATGCCGTAAATTATGCCGAAATTGACCGCTTTTGCGTCCCGTCTTTGTTGCGGCGTAACCTCGCTTACGGGAATGCCCAAAATCTGCGACGCTGTAATGGCGTGGATGTCGTCGTCGTGATTGAACGCCTCGATAAGTTGCTCGTCGCCGCTCATATGCGCAAGCAGGCGCAATTCTATTTGCGAATAGTCCGCGCTTACAAGCACGCAATTCTCCCCGGGAATAAACACACTCTTGATATCCTTAGCCTCGTCGCTCCTAGCAGGAATGTTTTGAAGATTGGGATTCGTTGAGCTGAGTCTTCCCGTTTGCGTGATGCATTGATTGAACTCGGTGTGGATTCTTCCCCTGTTGACAAGCGGTTGAAGTCCCATGACGTAAGTGGATTGGAGTTTTGCATAATGGCGATATTCCAGCACGGCGTTTACTATCGGATGTTTAGGCGCAAGGTTTGAAAGCACGTCTTCGCTTACGGAATATCCCGTCTTCGTTTTTTTGCCGTGCGGCAAACCGAGCTTGTCGAAAAGTATATCGCCGAGTTGCTTGGGAGAAGCAATATTGAACGTTTCGCCTGCAAGCGAATATATCTCTTTCGTCAATCCTTCGATAATCTCGCCGTACTTCTTTTCAAGGGCTTTCAAAACGTCCGTCGACACTCTCACGCCCCTTTCTTCCATATTGCGCAAAACGACGCAAAGCGGCTGTTCAATGTCAAAAAACAACTTGTTAAGTCCTTGTTGTGCAAGTTGAGCGCGCAATTGTTGGCTTTCTGTAAGCAATTCCACCGCGCCGATTTCATAGCCGTCCGCACCCAAAACTTGCTCTAAACTCTTTATGGGTGCGCTGCCTCTTGCAAGGTGGGCGGCAATCATAACGTCGAAAAATTTATCTTGGTCGAACCCGTAGGTTTTGCTCAAATTTTTATAGTCGTAACATATCAGTTCTCTGCCTTTTGCCACTTCTTTGAGCGTTGCGATTGCGTCGTCGAATCCTATGCCTTCGCTGAACAAATCTTCGACGCAACTCACGGTGTATTCCGTCTTGTCGTCCACCGCAAACGATACGTCGCGCCCTATAAGGACTGCGATTTTGTCGCCTTTAACGGCATTTTCTATTTCGTTTGCGCTTGTAAGTTTGACAATGTTTTTTTCAATCTTTTTCGCTTGGGGAACGTCCTCTTGCACGGAGTCGAAACTCATTCTGTTTGCAAGCGACGTGATTTCAAGCTCGCCAAGCTTTGCTCTGACTTCACTGCTATACACAGGCGTAAAAGCAATGTCTTCGAGTGTGCACTCGACGGGAACGTTGCAGTTGATAGTGACAAGCTCTTTGCTCAAAAGCGCAAGCTCTTCGTTGTTTTGAATATTTTGTCCCAGTTTGCCGGGAATATCGCTTGCGTTTTTCAAGATGCTTTCAAGCGAGCCGTATTTGTCCAAAAGTTGCTTCGCCGTTTTTTCGCCCACTCCGGGAATACCCGGCACGTTGTCAGACGTATCTCCTCTCAATGCTTTGTAATCTATAAACTGCTCAACGGTAAATCCGTCTTGCAAAAGGCGTGCCACGTCGTACACTTCGATGTCGCTGACGCCTTTTTTTGTCCAAAAAACTTTTGTCGTCGGGCTTACGAGCTGAAAGCTGTCGCGATCTCCCGTGACTATGATACATTCGTCGTCGAAACGCTTTGAGAGCGTGCCCAAAATGTCGTCGCCTTCATAGCCTTGCAAGCTGACGATTTTGATTCCCATTGCCGTAATAAGCTCTTTGAGAGGCTCTACTTGCTGACGGAGTTCCTCGTCCATAGGCTTTCTCGTCGCCTTGTACTCTTTGTACATCTCGTGACGGAACGTCGGGCCGTGCAAGTCGAACGCAGCCGCAATATGCGTGGGATTTTGCTCCTTGATTATCTTCAAGAGTATGCTCAAAAAGCCGTATATCGCACCCGTGTATAATCCTTTCGAGGATTTGAGATTGGGAAGTGCGTGATACGCGCGGTGCATAAGACTGTTTGAATCCAAAAGCAATATTTTGTTTTGCGCCATATTTCACCTATATATCGTCAATACGATTATTCTGTCCTTTTTCGGGCAAGCAAAAACTCTCTGAGTCCTTTGTCCATAAGTTCTTTCGCGTCGTCGTAGCCCGTTTGCATATATGCGTGTATGCGCGAGCTTGAAAACGCCATAGCGGGCCCCAAATCCTCTTTGGGAGCTATGAAGAACAAATCGGGATTGCCCTCCACTTTGCGTTTGGGCTGTTTGCTTTCCACGTTCGTGCGGATTACGAGCATCTTGTCGTAGCCGTTTTTCACAAGCAGATTTATGGGCATATTGTCGTAAACTCCGCCGTCAATATACTTCTTGTCGTCGATGATTTTGGGCGGAAAAATCGGGAAAGTCGCAGATGCGATGATGTAGTCCACAAGTTTTCCCTCGTCGATTTCGTCCATCATTTTTTCGACGGGTTGCATATCCGAGATGTTGAACGTGACAAGTCCGTAGTCCTTGCCCGACGCACGAATATCCTCCTCGTTTACGATAGTTTCAAAAAACTTTTGAGATTTCTCGTAGGAAGATTCCAACATTTTGAAAGTGCCAAGTTTCTTTTCAAGCATAACTCGCAAAATCGCGGGTTTCAAATCCAAGCCTTTGAGAGCGGCGGTTTCCTCGTCGCTCAAATCGAAAACGGTGTTGGTTTGTATCTCGTTCCACACGTCGAAAAGTTTAGAATATCCGCCCTCGAGATAAATTGCGCCGTTGATTGCGCCTATCGAAGTGCCCACAACGCCGTCAAACTCCACCAACAGTTCCCTCACTGCCATAAGCGCGCCTATTTGATATGCGCCCTTCACGCCGCCGCCTTCGAGAACCAATCCCAACTTTTGCTTTTCTTTGCTCATTTGTATCCTTATATAGTTTTTATATTTTTATTAATTGTATCACACGAATCCGCTTTTTGTAAAGACAAGAAAGTCGACGCGCATTTACGGTGTTTTTAATATTAAAAACAAAACGGCGGAATGCAATTGCAAACCGCCGTCCTCGTATAGTTTTTGTCAATCGACGTTGTCCTCGATTTGTTCCGAATTGTCGCTTGCGGCGGCAATCTCGTCCAAAACCTCTTTTTCCTCTTCGCTTTCGACGTCGCCATTTGCGATTTCGTCTTCGACTAAGGCAAGTTCCGCTTGCTCGTCGGAGATTTCGTCCGAAATTTCTTCTTCTTTACGAGCGTTGATTTCGGCAAGCATTTGAGTCATTTTCGTCTCGTTGAGGAAATATTTTTTCTTGTAGATGAGCATTGCCGCAATCATAAATACGATAGGAATAATGCACGTGCATACAAGCAGGATTTTTATGCTGTTCTGCCCGTTTGCCTGCACGTCGGCGATGACCATCTCTCTCGTTTCGGTGCTGAGATTTCTGTCTATTGCGGTGAGTCGGTTTGTGTAAGTGAGAACGCCTGCGATGATGTAGACGAGCGACACCAACCCTTGCATAAGCGCAGAGCCCATTTTTGCAGTAAACGGACGAAGTGCGAAAATCAAACCCTCGTCGCGCTTGCCCGTCCTATACTCGTTGTATTCGACGGTGTTTGCCATGTTGATAACCATAATCATATAGAATCCGCTGCCCCAACCTGCAATCGTATAGGCGAAAAACGTCATCAAAAAGCGCAGAGTTATCGTCATACCAAGCACTTCAAACAGTACGATTTTTGGCACCGTAAGCCCAAGAATCATCATCAGAGCATAGCCGATTATGATGGCAAAACCGCAAGAATACAGCAGTTTGTCACGCCCGTATTTTTTGGAAAGAGCAGGATAGAACAGCGTAAAGATCACCGACACCGCTGCAAAGCCCAAACCGAACACCATCCATAGCGTGCCGTTGTAGGCGTTGTCGAAGTAAACATACATCATGCCGAGTCCGCCGCCGACAACGTTTGTACCGATGTTAAACAGGAGCATTACCAGCGCGCTCCACAAAAGCTGATCGTTTTTGAAAAGCACGCGGAACATGTCTTTGAGTTTCATCGGCGGAGTTTTCATCAAATTTTTTGGCAACGGCTTTTCTTTGACGCCGAGTATGGTGAAAAGTTGGAATCCGCACATCAGCACCACCGCCACGACGGACATTATCCCGAAAGCCGCCGTCGAGCTGCCCCCTATCGGATTGTCGCCCATTGCGAATGTGGGAATGATGAGTCCCGCAAGTCCTCCGCCTATGCTCACCGAGATTTGCGTGACGGTCATGAGTTTGTCTCTGTCATGCGCATTGGACGTGAGCGTGGGCATCATGCCCCAATAGGATATGTCGTTCATGGTGAACGTAATCGAGAAAAGGAAGTACATTGCGGCAAGCAAGCCTATAAACGCCCAGCCCTGCGCAGGTACGTTGAACAGCACGAGTATAACAACGCCCGTCGTAAGACATCCTATAAGCTGCCACGGCTTGTACTTGCCCCACTTTGTGCGCGTATTCTCGACTATGCCTCCCATAATCGGGTCGTTGAACGCGTCAAAGATTCTTGCAAGCACGATGATGATTGTGATTGCTGAAAACTGCGCTGTGTTGAGGCTCTTCGTAAACACGCAAAACGACAAGAGATATCCGTTGAACAGATTGTACAAAAAATCTCTGCCCAGCGTGCCGAACGCGTACATAAACAGGTTGCGATTGGACAGTTTGTCTTCGCTTAGGATAACTCCTAAAAAACTATATGTGAGGAATTAATATGGCAAAACGTAAAAGCGATTATTTCGGACTCGGTTATATCGTAAGTCTTATTCTTGCAATCATCCCCGTCACCTCTTGGATCCTCGGCGCAATCACAAGATTCTCCGAAGGCAAAATCGTTGCGGGACTTCTCCGCTTGGTGTTCGGCTTCAACATCGTATGGCTCGTAGACCTCGTTTTGATGATCGTCAAAAAATCTATTTGGCGTCTTCTCAACTGCTGATATGAAGATTGAATTTGAAAACAAGATTTACACGGATAAAAAGCAAGCTCTCACAGAGTTTGCTTTTTGTCACTATCCCCTTACGCTGACAATAGACGGAAATCAAATGACTTTCGATTGGTTCAGCGATTTGGAAAAGTACGTTTTGTCGCACTAAACGTACTTTAAATTGTCAAGACGCTCCGATAAACTTGTCGGAGCGTTTTTTTGTTCAGTTTTATAGTATGCGGTTAAGAATTGTATTTCTAGACAAAAGTATCTAAATATAACTTAATTGCAATATCCCCCTTCCTCACGTGTTTGGACTTCGGCGTTTGCAAAGCAATCCGCCTCGTTCGC
>ERZ779643.498-NODE-498-length-32928-cov-6.274055_pt1 | contig 32928 bp, 28 predicted proteins | sample MGYA00511564_ERZ779643 | MGnify/ENA primary metagenome ERZ779643 (study PRJEB29588, sample SAMEA2147114) | human gut metagenome | biome: human gut; feature: human-associated habitat; material: faeces | place: Denmark | collected 2008/2010 ...
AGCTGCCGGTGCAAAGCCCACCAAGATTGTAGCCGGTATGGATGATACCTTTGCTCCCATGGGATTCAGGGATGACAGCGGTAAAATCGTAGGCTTTGATATTGATATGGCAGAAGCGATTTCCAAGGAAATCGGCGTGCCCATCGAATTCAAACCCATTGACTGGGCTTCCAAGGAAACGGAACTGAACTCCGGCCGTATCGACTGCATCTGGAATGGTTTCACCATGACACCAGAACGGCAGAAAAAGCTGGCTTTCACCAAACCTTACATGGACAATATTCAGGAATTTGTGGTGCTGAAAGATTCTCCGGTCCAGAGCATGGCTGACCTCAAGGGCAAGAAGATTACCATTCAGGAAGCTTCCACTGCTGAAACGGCACTGAACCGGGATCCACAGCTGAAGGCGGCATTTGCTGAAGTCAAGGCTTATCCGGATCTGACCGCCTGCTTCATGGACCTGGAAAGCGGCCGCTGCGATGCCGTGCTTTCCGATACCGTACTGAATGAATACTACATGACAAAGAAGCCTGATACCTTCCGTGAACTGCCGGATCAGGTATCCAAGGATACCTTCGCCATCGGCATCAAGAAGGATAACCAGGCGCTGGTGGATCTCCTGAACCAGGGCATTGATAAGGTCATTGCCAGCGGCGAAGCTGCCAAGATTTCCGAGAAATGGTTCGGCAAGGATGTAGTACTGAAATAAGATTTCCCTTTCCTGCCCGTCAGGTGGGAACAAAGTATCACCGGAGCGGGTCCTCCCTCCGGTGATTTCTTTTTCTGTAAAATTCTATTTCTCTGTCTTGTTAAATGAATGAAGGCAGTGTATGATATTCATACATGCATCAAAGGGGCCTTCTGCCTCCTGATTTTTGTAAGGAGTTACTGATGGATTATATCATTCACATTCTGCCCAACATGTTTTCCGGTCTGGGCGTTTCAGCCAAAATCTTCGTACTCACCTTCGTGCTGGCTCTGCCTATCGGCATTCTTCTTGCCATGGTCCGTATTTCTCACGTGGCTCTTTTCAGAAAACTGGCAGCCATATACATTTACGTCATGCGGGGAACGCCCCTCATGCTGCAGATCATGTTCATTTACTACGGGCTGCCTCTCATGCTTCATGTACAGGTCAGCGATTTCCCTGCAGCCATTCTTGCCTTTGTGGCCAACTATGCCGCCTATTTTGCAGAAATTTTCAGAGGCGGCATCCAGTCTATCAGCAAGGGACAGTATGAAGGGGCCAAGGTGTTGGGCTTCAGCTATCGGCAGACCATGTGGCACATTATCCTTCCCCAGGTGATTAAACGGGTCATCCCTCCGCTGGGTAATGAAACCATTACCCTTCTGAAGGATACCTCCCTGGTATACATCCTGGCCATGAACGACCTCATGCGCGTGACCCGCGCTTTTGTACAGCGGGATTTCGACACCACTCCCTTCCTGGTGGCAGCGGTATTCTACCTTGTATGCACCGCCGTGCTGACAAGAATCCTGGCCTATGTGGAAAAACGGTATGCAGTGTATGAGGAATGATGAGGTAGCGAAATGAGCTTTATTGAAATGAAAAATATCCGGAAGGATTTCGGAAAGCAGACCATCCTTCACAATGTGAACATGTCTATGGAAAAGGGGGAAGTCCTTTCCATTATCGGTCCCTCCGGCGCCGGTAAGAGTACCCTGCTGCGCTGCCTGATCCACCTGGAAACTATCCAGGGGGGCTCCATCATGGTGGATGGTGATTATCTGGCCCGGGAAAAGGACGGGGCCATGGTATATGCCGATGAGAACAGTCAGAAAAAGATATTGAGCAAAATGGGCATGGTCTTCCAGTCCTTCAACCTCTTTCCCCATATGACAGTGCTTGATAACATTATGGCAGCGCCGATTTATGTGAAAGGCATGAAGAAAGAGGAAATCCAGCCGGTGGCGGAAGAGCTTCTTCGCAAGGTAGGCCTTTTGAATAAGAAGGACATGTATCCCGGCAGCCTTTCCGGCGGCCAGAAACAGCGTGTGGCTATTGCCAGGGCGCTGGCTATGAATCCGGATATCATGCTCTTTGATGAACCCACCTCCGCGCTGGATCCGGAGCTTACCGGAGAAGTTTTGAAGACCATTCAGCAGCTGGCCGATGAAAATATGACCATGGCCATTGTGACCCACGAAATGGCCTTTGCCAAATCCGTTTCGGACCGTGTCCTTTTCATGGTAGACGGAAAGGTGGAGGAAGAAGGAACCAGTGAGGATGTCTTCGACCATCCGAAGAACGAACGCACCAGGGCTTTCCTGAAATCCATCCTCCGGGCCTAGGAAGATACTAAAAAGGCTATGAAGAATGCTTCATTCTTCATAGCCTTTTTTGTGTGCAGGGACAGGAATTTTTAAAGACCTAGGACCACGCCGGCAGCGGCAGAGATGACAATGTAAATGATGGGGTGAAGTCGGAATTTTACAAGGCCTGCATAGATGAGAAGGGCCAGGATAAGGGAAGGCCAGCGGAAAAGGGCAGACAGGGCGCCGCTCGCCTCAAAGAGGGGAAGGTTCAGGAGGGAAATCTTTGCCACCCCCAGACCGGCAGCGGCAATGAGGGCAGTGGAAGCAGGGCGGAGCCCGTAGAAAATGCGTCCCATGATTTCCGATTCCCTGAATTTTTTCAGGATGGAATACACTATGGAAATGACAATGATGGCGGGGGCTGTTAAGGACAGGGTGGTATAGATGCCGCCGGGAATTCCCAGGGCTTCGAAACCGGCGTAGGTAGCCATATTGACGCCCAGAGGACCGGGAGTGGATTCAGAAATGGCAATCATGTTGGCAATATCTTCAGCAGTGAACCAGCCGGTGCGCTGAGATATATCATAAAGGAAGGGAAGCGTAGCAAGGCCGCCGCCTACGGCAAAGAGACCGGCCTTGAAAAATTCCCAGAACATCTGGAGCCATATCATCGGGAAGCACCTTCCTTCTTATCTTTCTTCACCGAGGGCATGAGGAAGAAGCCGCCTGCGCCGGCAGCCATCACGGAAAATACAGGCGATACAGGAGCAAAGAGAGAAAGGCAGAGGATGACAAGGAAAATGAAAAGGGTCCTTTTATCCTTCACCGATTTCTTCCCCAGCTTCAGCACGGCATCCAGAATGAGAACGCACACGCAGGCACGAATGCCTGTAAAGGCATGGACCACATAGGGATTTTCTTCAAACCGGGTGAGGAACAGGGCAATGGTGGTAATAATGATCATGGATGGCGTAATGACGCCGAGGGTGGCAAAAATGCCGCCCCAGAAGCCTTTCAGCTTTAAGCCGATGAAGGTGGCCACGTTTACCGCAATCATGCCCGGCGTTACCTGTCCCAGGGCATAGTAATCCATGAGCTCCTCTTCTGTGGCCCAGTGATGATTGTCCACCACCTCCCGCTGCAGTATGGGGAGCATGGCATAACCGCCGCCGAAAGTGACGGCTCCCATTTTTGCAAAAATCAGAAACAGCTGTACTAATAATTTCATGGCGCTCTTCCTTTCCTGAACAGGGTGTACCATCAGCGGATACATTGTCATCAGATGTAAAATCCGTATTGCCTGCTGCATGGAATACATGTATCATAGCAGGTATAGAGGCATATGAAAAATATTGATTTCCTTAAAAACCATATGGAGAAGATATAGATGGACCTGAGGCAGCTGAAATACTTTAAAACCATTATAGAAGAGGGCACCATTACAGGCGCTGCCAGAAAACTTCATATTTCCCAGCCGCCTCTGTCCAGCCAGATGCACCTTCTGGAAAAAGAGCTGGGCACCCTTCTTTTTGAACGGGGCGCCCGGCAGGTGGTGCCTACGGAAGCGGGAAGCCGACTCTACCGCTATGCCGTGGAAATGCTGGATCTGGAAACGGCGGCCCGGGAGGAAATCGGCACCCTGAAGACAGGACACCAGGGAGTCCTCCGCCTGGGCATGGTATCCTCCGGCGGCCATGACAAACTGTACCGTCTGCTTCGGGAATACAGGAAGCGCTACCCCCATATCCAGTTCAAGGTATATGAGGGAAACAGCTATGAACTCCTTGAGCAGCTCCGGAAGGGAAAAATCGATGTGTCCCTCCTGCGCTCCCCCTTTTCCCTCTATGGACTGGACCTGATTCCCTTGGAACGGACTGCCATGGGAATCGGTCTTTCCGGCAGTGCTTTTCCTTCCTGGCAGGAAGGAGCTCTTCATTTAAAGGACTTGGGAGATATGCCCCTCATCCTCTACCGGCGTTGGGAAAAAATTATACTGGAGGAATGCAGGAAGGAAAAATACAGCCCCGACATTTACTGCGTGTCTGATGACGCCAGAACCTGCAGGGAATGGGCAGAAGCGGGGCTGGGAGCAGCGGTGGCGCCCATGACGGTGCTTCGAAAGAGCAGGGAGCTTATTCTGGGCACCCTGCAGGAGGAGGCCCTTTCATCGGACCTGTACCTGGCCCGTCGGAAGGGAGAAACCGGTGCCCAGAGTGCCCTTCTCTTCTTCCGGATGGCAGAAACCTATGCCGCTATCCTGCCCCGGGAAAGCCGGGATTGATGGAGGGAATCTGGTTTCATGCCTCTAGGCGTACTATTTGGGAAAGGATTTCTCACAGGGCAGAAAATCCATGGAATCAGCAGATTTTCAGAATCTTTATCGAAAAATTTGTTTTTTTTAGGGGTTTATGCTAAAATATAACTTGCGATTTATCGTGCATTGAAAGACCAAAAAAGGTATCATTTGTCGGTAAGCCGACTTAAGGAGGAATATTTTTTATGAACGTAAAAGTAGAGGCACTGGATCAGCACAAGGTTTCCGTAGGCATCGAACTGCCGGCTGAAGTTGTACAGAAAGGATTCAAAAAAGCGGTATCCCGCATTGCCAACCAGGTAAGAATCCCTGGATTCCGTAAAGGCAAGGCAAACCGCAAAATCCTGGAAATGCATTTCGGCAAAGAAGCCATTGAAGCAGAAGCCAAGGACATTGTCATCAACGAAGCAGTAGACGCAGCACTCCGTCAGGAAAAACTGATTCCCGTCACCACCCCTGATGTAAAAGAAGACAAATTCTCCGAAGCAGAAGGTGCCGCTTTCACTGCTACTTTCGTAAAACGTCCGGAAGTGGAACTGGGCGAATACAAAGGTCTGGAAGCTGAAAAAGCATCCCCCGAAATCACCGATGACCAGGTGATGGCACAGCTCAAAGGCGCTGCTGAACAGAACGCAAGACTGGAAAAGGCAGAAGAAGGCACAGAACTGAAGAAAGGCGACTTTGCCATTATCGATTTCAAAGGCACCGTTGACGGAAAACCCTTTGAAGGCGGCGAAGGCAAGACTTATCCTCTGGAAATCGGTTCCCAGAGCTTTATCCCCGGCTTTGAAGAACAGCTGGAAGGACATAAGGCCGGCGACGATGTAACTGTTAAGGTTGTCTTCCCGGAAGACTACTTCGTAGATGCTCTGAAAGGCAAGGAAGCAGAATTTAAGGTTCATATCAGTGACGTAAAACGCAAACAGCTTCCTGAACTGAACGATGAATTCGCCAAATCCATCAGCCAGTTTGAAACCATGGATGAACTGAAGGCTGCTGTGAAACAGCAGATGCAGCTGCAGGCTTTCCAGCAGGCAGAAGAAGCTTACCACGAAGCTCTCGTAAAACAGGCTGTAGCCAATGCCAAGGTAGACATTCCCCAGGAAATGGTGGAACAGCATATCGATGAAATCGTGGACGAAATCAAAATGAACGTGGAATCCAGAAACTCCACTCTTGATGAATACCTGAAGAGCATCGGCCAGACCATGGAACAGCTCCGCAAGAACTATGAAAAGACAGCTGCTGAACAGGTACGTCAGGGACTGGTTCTGGAAACCATTGCTGAAAAGGAAGACCTCACCGTTACCAACGAAGACCTTTCCATGGAAATCTACAGCATGGCTCACCAGTTCAATGCTGACCCCAACGATGTCATGAAGATCATCAAAGACGAAGGCCGCGTAGGCATGCTGGTAAACTCCGTACTCCGCAAGAAAGCAGCTGCTTTCATCTACGGCGCAGCCAAGAAGGCTGAAGCTGACAAGAAGGAAGAAGCCAAAGCAGAAGAAAAGGCAGCAGAAGCTCCCGAAGCTCCGAAAGCGGAAGAAAAGAAAGACGACTTTGAATCCATGACAGTGAAAGACCTGAAGGCCTATGCCGCTGAAAAAGGCATTGCTCTGGAATCCAAAGCCAAAAAAGCTGAAATCATTGAAACCATCCGTAAGGCAGAATCCAAATAATCGGCCTTCACGGCTTCCAATCCATGGGAATGTAATATCAGGAAACTGATGGTTTAGAAAAAGAGACGCGGGGATAACCGGCGTCTCTTTCGACCATATGGAAAAAACAAAATTTCAGGCAGAAATGCCTGTATCCGAGAAAGAAAGGTGTTATCACTATGGCATATGTACCGATTGTAGTTGAACAGACAGCACAGGGAGAAAGATCCTATGATATTTACTCCCGTCTCCTGAAAGACCGTATCATTTTCCTGGACGGCCAGATCGAAGACCACATGGCCAATGTCATCATTGCCCAGCTTCTCTTCCTGGAAGCAGAAGATCCGTCCAAGGATATCCACCTTTACATCAACAGCCCCGGCGGCGTAGTTACCGCAGGACTGGCTATTTACGACACCATGCAGTATATCCGGCCTGATGTATCGACCATTTGCATCGGCTCCTGCGCCAGCATGGCAGCAGTCCTTCTGACTGCCGGCGCCGCAGGAAAGCGGTATGCACTGCCCCATTCCAACATTATGATCCACCAGCCTCTGGGCGGCGTGCAGGGACAGGCTACGGAAATCGAAATCCATGCCCGTGAAATCCTTCGTCTCCGGGAAGAATTGAACGGCATCCTTTCCAAGCACAGCGGACAGCCCCTGGAAACCATTGCCAGAGATACGGAACGGGACAATTTCATGACCGCTGAAATGGCGAAGAACTATGGCCTCATCGACCAGATTCTTACCCGCAATGATTTGCATAAACTGACTGCCAAATAAAGGAGGCTTCCATTGAACAGGAAAAATGAAGGAACTCCGGTCTGCAGCTTCTGCGGCCGCTCCGGGGACGAAGTGGAAAAACTGATTGCCGGCCCTGGAGTCTATATCTGCAACGAATGCATCGAAGTATGCTCCAATATCCTTCGGGAAGAGCTGAAGGCAGACAAGAAAAAGGCAGCGCCCCATTTCAAACTGCCTACGCCGGAAGAAATCAAAAAATACATGGACCAGTACGTCATCGAGCAGGACGATGCCAAAATGGCACTGGCCGTGGCTGTGTACAACCACTATAAGCGCATTGAACATGAAGGGGAAGAGGATGATGTGGAACTGCAGAAATCCAATATCATCATGCTGGGGCCCACGGGCAGCGGCAAAACCCTTCTGGCCCAGACCCTGGCCCGGTTCCTGGACGTGCCCTTTGCCATCTCCGACGCCACCACCCTTACGGAAGCAGGCTATGTAGGGGAAGATGTGGAGAATATCCTCCTCCGCCTCATCCAGGCGGCTGACTACGATATCGACAAGGCAGAACGGGGCATTGTCTATATCGATGAAATCGATAAGATCGCCAGAAAATCGGAAAACCCCTCCATCACCAGGGATGTGTCCGGCGAAGGGGTGCAGCAGGCGCTCCTGAAAATTCTGGAAGGCACGGTAGCCAGCGTACCGCCCCAGGGCGGAAGGAAGCATCCGAACCAGGAAATGATCCAGATCGACACCACCAACATCCTCTTCATCTGCGGCGGTGCCTTTGCAGGCATCGACAAGGTCATTGACCGCCGGCTTACCAAGAGCGTCATGGGATTCGGGGCAGACATCGAAAAGAAGGATGACCGGGACATGGCGGAACTTCTGCAGCAGGTACAGCCGGAAGACCTTCTGAAATTCGGTCTCATCCCTGAATTTATCGGTCGTCTCCCTGTCATCGTTCCTCTCCATCCGCTGAATGAAGAGGCCCTTGTGAAAATTCTTACCGAACCGAAGAATGCCCTGGTCCGTCAGTATCAGAAACTGCTGGCCATGGATCATGTGGACCTGGAATTTGACGACGGCGCCATTCATGCCATTGCCCGTCAGGCCATTGAAAGGAATACGGGAGCCCGCGGACTCCGCGCTATCATTGAAAAGATCATGCAGCATGTCATGTACGAAATCCCCAGCATGAAAGACGTGGTGAAGTGCACAGTGACGGAAGATGTGGTCAAGAACCATTCCGAACCGATCCTTACAAGGAAAGACAGCTGATTTTATTCTTCAGATTATGGAAAGGGGAAATTTCCCATTTCCTGCAAGCCGGAGCTCTCAAGCTCCGGCTTTTGTGACCTTCCCGGCCGATGGGTTCCCTTCTATTTACAAAAGAGAAATCAAGGATTGATAATTCCTTAATAAAATAAGGATTTCATGCTCTTCCATGTGTTACAATAAACTGGGGAAACTATGCAGACATCATCGTTTCCCCAGTATGGAGGAATTATATATGAGTGAAACAAAAACAGAAAACAATGGACTCACCCTGCCGCTGGTACCGTTGAGGGACATTGTGGTTTACCCGAAAATGACGGTGAACCTTGATATAGGCAGGAAAGATTCGGCCGATGCCGTGCGCCTTGCCAGCAGGGGCGACCGATACATCGTAACGGCCTTGGAAAGACAGGGGGACCCATCTGGAGATGACGTATATCTCACAGGCACAGTGGTGAAAATCAGCCAGATGCTCCAGCTCCCCGGCGGGCTGGTGCGGGTGCTGGCAGAAGGGGTATCCCGGGTGAAAATCCTTTCCTATGAAAAGGACAGCCGCTGCCTCATGGCCCAGGTGGATGACCTGGAAGAAATCATGCCCGATGACGAACTGAAGGCAGAAGCATACAGAAGGACTATTTTAAAATCCTTCTTCGAATGGCTCAGAAACACAAAACAGGGTCTTCCCGATGAACAGATGGATCAGCTCAAGCAGATTACGGACCCCGGCGAAACGGCGGACTTCCTTTCTGCCCAGCTTCTCCTTACGCCCCGGCAGCGCCAGGACGTACTGGAAGAAACGAATGTGATGGACAGGCTTCGCCTGGTTCACCACCTGCTGGACCAGGAAATCCAGATCGGCCGGCTGGAAGCGGAAATCAACGGTGACGTGCGGGCCAAAATGGACAAGGAACAGCAGGACTATTACCTGCGTCAGAAAATCAAGTCCATCCATGACCGTCTGGGTGATACGGTAAGCCAGGAACAGGAAGCCGAAGACTACCGGAAAAAGTTGAAAGAATCGGGCATCCCTCGGGAATTCAAGGCCAAAATCGGAAAAGTCATCGACCATCTGGCAGCCATGCCGCCTATGATGGCGGAAACGGCAGTGGCCAGAAACTATCTGGACTGGATTTTCAGCCTGCCCTGGAATACAGAAAGCCAGGATAAACTGGATTTGAAGGAAGCCAAGAAACTGCTGGACCATGACCATTACGGCCTCACCAAAATCAAGGAAAGAATTCTGGAATACCTGGCAGTCCGTGTGCTGGCACCGGATGCCAAGGCCCCCATTATCTGCTTCGTAGGACCTCCTGGTGTAGGCAAGACCTCCCTGGCCCAGTCCATTGCCAATGCCATGGGACGGAAGTTTGCCCGCATTTCCCTGGGCGGCATTCACGATGAAGCGGAAATCCGCGGCCACCGCCGCACCTATATCGGGGCCATGCCTGGACGGTTCATTGAAGCCATTGCCCAGGCCAAAACGAAGAATCCCCTCATTCTGCTGGATGAAATCGACAAGGTAGGCGCCGATTTCCGGGGCGACCCGGCATCGGCCCTGCTGGAAGCCCTGGATCCGGAACAGAACAAGGCTTTCCACGACAATTATATCGATATTCCCTTTGATTTATCGAAGGTATTCTTCCTGGCCACCGCCAATACGGTATCCACCATCCCGCCGGCCCTTCTTGACCGCATGGAGCTTATCGAGCTCACGGGCTACACGGAAGAGGAAAAGGTGAAGATTGCCAAACAGTACCTCATTCCCCGCCAGATGAAGAGAAACGGTCTCAAGGCAAAGGATATCCGTTTCACGGATCTCCTCATCCGCCGAGTCATCGAAGGCTATACCAGAGAGGCGGGCGTCCGGGAACTGGAAAGGACCATTGGATCCCTCTGCCGCAAGGTAGGCAAGAAGATGGTGCTGCAGGATGACAGCCTTCCGGCTCTTAATGCGAAAACCCTGGAAAAATACCTGGGCCCTGTGAAATTCATGCCCATGGCGGAAGAACATCCCGATGCCGTGGGACGGGTCAACGGTCTGGCCTGGACCATGGCAGGCGGCGAAGTGCTGGATACAGAAGCGGTCACCATCAAAGGCAAGGGCAATCTGATTCTTACGGGACAGCTGGGCGATGTAATGAAGGAATCCGCCGAAACGGCCTATACCTACATCCGCAGCCGGGCCAAACAGCTGGGCCTGAAGGATGATTTCTACGAAACCCTGGATACCCATATCCATCTGCCCGAAGGAGCAGTGCCCAAAGACGGTCCTTCCGCCGGTGTTACCATGGCTACTGCCATGGCCTCTGCCTACACCGGACGGAAAGTGAGAGGCGACACGGCCATGACCGGTGAAATCACACTGACCGGCGAAGTCCTTCCCATCGGCGGCGTCAAAGAAAAGGTGCTGGCAGCCAACCAGTTTGGCATCAAGCAGATTCTTCTCCCTGAAAAGAACAGGCGGGATCTGGAAGAACTGCCTGCATCGGTGAGAGATAAGCTCCATTTCGTATATGTGAAGAATGTGGATGATGTGCTGAATCACGCCCTGGTGAAATAAGCCATTATCAGGGGAAGTGCTGTTCGTCAGGCAGCAGCCCCTTTCAGTGAATCCGGACAACCGGCAGCAAGGAGGCAAGCCTGTGTCAGAAATTAAAAAAATGGATGAATTTCATATATTTTCTTCCGCCTATGTCCGGGCGGCAGTGAACCGCAGCCAGTATGTGAACGACGGAAAGAAGGAAATCGCCTTCATCGGACGGTCCAACGTGGGAAAATCATCCCTCATCAATTCTCTCTGCGGCAGGAAGAAACTGGCCTTTGTAAGCCGGGAGCCGGGGAAGACCAGAACCATCAATTACTATGCCATCCAGTCCAGAAGGATGGAAAATGAAGAGGAAGTGCGGCAGGACTGGTACCTGGTGGACCTGCCGGGGTACGGCTTTGCCAAGACAAGCCAGCAGAACAAGGACAGCTGGTCTGCCTTCATTGCAGATTACCTGGAACATTCCCCCAGTCTCCAGATGATCGGCCTTTTAATCGATCTCCGCCATCCCGGCCTTCCCATCGACATGAAGGCCTACGAATGGCTCCGTTCCATTGCCCCGTCCCTCCAGATCATCGGGACCAAAGGGGATAAGCTGAAGCGGAATGAACTGGTGAAGAATAAAAAACTTCTGGAAAAATATTTCCCGGGAGACTTCCCGCCCATTGCCTACTCTGCTCTCACCGGAGAGGGCCGGGAGGAACTGCTGAAGGTGATTGAAGGAAAGATATGTGACTGATATGAAAAAAACAGTTTTCCTCACCGCCCTGCTGGCGGCAGCGTCTATCACAGGTTTTACCTATAATCTGTACGCTCCGAATTCCTTTGATCCCGTAAGCCCTAAGTCCTGGGACTACAGGACTGTGGAAACCCTGTGCCGGGAAGGGAAAGCCCCTTCCTATACCACCGATTTCTTCAGCCGGGGCAGCATGACCCGCTATGAACTGGCCAGCGTGATTAAGGATATGCTGGAGCACCATAACGAAAAGGACAAAGATCATGAAAGTCTGATGAAACTGAAGAAGGAATACGCCCGGGAGCTGGAAGCCCTGGGATACAAAGAAGAAAAAAAGATTCCCGAAGGAAAACCGATGCTGGAAATGAGCGGAGACGGAAGAATCCGCTATAACAGTGACGGAGACGCCGACGGAAGAGTCCGGGTCAATACCCGGTGGCGCATCGGTGATGATACTACCGTCAATGCCGGCGGTACAAAGAATGCAAAATAAAAAAACGCGATACCATGGTAATCCATGGCATCGCGTTTTTTGGTGCGGGCTGGTGGGGATTGGGAAATAGGAACCGGGGAGTGGAGAGCGGGGGTCTGGCCTGCCCGTAAAGGCGCTTTCCTTTTGCTGCCTGACCGTATCTTCGGACTGGCAGGGGCGTTAAACCCAAGAATCCCTTTCCACAACCGGCCCGGGTCAGCAGGCCATAACCCGAAGGAAGTTCCTCTGCCCTTTCTTAATACACCATCACATACCACAGAATGAGCACTGCCAGAAGGAGCAGGTTGTATAGAGAAAAGAGGGCCAGGTACTCCTTTTTGGAGACGGCAGGAATATGGGTATAGGCTTTGAAGGAAATGAGGCTGGCCATGGAAGCAATGAGGGTGCCCAGGCCGCCCACATCCACACCCAGGAGAAGGGGCGCCCAGTTTTCCGTATAGGGAGAAAGCATGACCGTGGCCGGCACATTGCTGATAAATTGGGAGAGGAGAAGGGATATCCAGAACTCATGGCCCCCTATGGTCTGCTGTGCCCAGGTGCTGAGGATGTCCAGGCGTCCCAGATTTCCGACAGCCATGAAGAGAAGGGAAAAGAGGAGAAGCAGCTTGTAATCCACCTCCCAAAAGGCCTTCCGATCCAGGAAAATCATGGCCGGCACCACCACCGCCATGACGAGGGCCAGGGGAATCAGACGAAGGACATGAAGAACACAGAGGAGGAGAAGGAAAAGGAGAAAGAGGGACTTCTTCCTTGGCAGTTCCATTTCCCTGGAAGGCAGGGAAGAAATGACGGTTTCCGGGAAAAGCCGTCCTGCCAGATACAGAAAAAAGCCGCTGATGAAGACCACCGGCGCTGTGGTCGATAGAAAATCAGACAGGGGCAGATGGAAGTATTCATAGATGAAAAGGTTCTGCGGATTTCCTATGGGTGTCAGCATGCTGCCCATGTTGGCAGCTATGGTTTCCAGCGTAATCAGCGGAATCAGAAGTGACCGCTCATGGATTTCAATAAAAGTGGAAATGGAAAAGGGAACAAAGATAATAAGGGATATATCATTGGTTATGACCATGGACGAAAAGAAGCAGGCACCGGTAAAGAAACGGGTCAGCTGCCGCACCGTGACTTTTCCGTCAAAAAAATGAAGGCAGAGAGCCCTGGGAATGCCCCATTTTCCTATTTCCGCCGTAATGGTCATGAGACAGAACAGGATGCCCAGCAGATTCCAGTTCATGCTTTCCCAAAGAAGGGCAGGGGAGAAAGGCACAAAAAGCCCGGTGGCCAGAGCTAAAAGGGCGGCCAGCAGCACATCGGCGTATTTTTTTATCATGAAAAGCCTCCACAGGAATAAGATGTCTTTTTATTATAATGGAAATGGGACTGGCGGGGAATGGGGAATGGAGAATGGAGAATGGAGACTGGAGATTGGGGGATTGGGACGTGAAGGTTCTAAAGTTTGACGGGGCTATCGCCCCGAGGGTTCTTAAGTTTGACAGCGGCTATGCCGCTGAGGGTTGTGGAGGGCACCTTACATTTATAGAAGGCGCCCTCTTATGATAAAACCTTTACAACCGGGCTTTCGCCCGAGGAAAAACAGACCGACCTCGCTCCGCAGGCGCGGTTGTATGGTTTTCCACTGTAGAATGCTTATCATGCCATATGGTACAGCAAGGGCATCCCGTAACGCTGACTTCATACTCATCGCCCGAGAGGGCGATACCACCACCCTCGGCCCAAAGGGCCGTCAAACTTAAGAACCTTAAGAACCTTAAGAACCTTCGGGGCTAAGCCCCGTCAACCCTCACACCACAGGTGTGTCCAATGGCGGAGGGGCCACTAGTCCATGGACCTCAAGACTTCTCTGATCAGCTGATCCCACTCATCCCACACCACTTCCGGAGCGAAGGGCTTCATATGTTCCTTAGCCCTTTTTCCGAAGGCCGTCCTTCGATCCGCATCTTCCATGAGCTTTCGGAGAGCCTCTGCAAAGGGGGCGGCGCCGTCGTCGGTGAGGTACCCGTCTTCCCCGTCATGGATGAGCTCATTCACTGCCGGACAGCTCCTGTATCCCACGGCTGGTATGCCTACTCCCATAGCTTCGGTCAGGGCCAGGGGAAAGCCTTCATGGTGGCTGGGGAAGGCGAAGATATCCGTTTCCTTCCATACGGAAGCCATGTCCTTTGTGGTGCCCCGAAGATGGACCCGGCCTTCCAATCCCTGCTTTTTGATGATGCCCTTCAGGGTGGTGATATAGGTTTTATCATAGGTATCACCCCAGAGGTTGACCTGCCAGTCAGGGAAATCCTTTGCCAGGCTGGCAAAAGCCTCCACCAGCAGGTGCTGCCTCTTGGTGCGGCCGGTGATGCGGCCCACATTGGTAATGGTGTGGACTTTGCGCGCTATTCCGGGCTGGGCGGAGATGGCAGGAATGGATACGGCGTTGGGAATATACACGAAGCGGTCATAGCGGAGATATTTTTCCGCCTTTTCTATGAAAGAAGGCATGAGAGCCTGGATGCGGGCACTTTTTTCCAGGGCTCTCATTTCCCCTGACGGCGCATGGGCGAAGATTTCATCGGGATCATTATGAAGCATGGAAATCACCGGCACCTTCGTGTCCAGCCCCTCCAGCAGCAGACGGCCCGTGGGCTCTCGGAATGAAATGATTACATCCGGCTTCTCCAGCGCCAGCACCCTCTCCAGCTGGGGCTCTGCAGCGGAAAGCATTCTGTAATTCCGCTCCCTGGCGCCGGCCTTGCTGAAAAGGCGGGTGATTTCCCGAAGCCCTTTCCCCAAAGAACTCATGCGGACGGGTTTCAGGCCGGCCATATGGAAAAGATTGTAAAAATGGCAGTCCTCGGGGAAGGGGTAAAAAGAAGATCCTTCCTTCTCATCTGCCATGACCACCGACACATGGTAGCCTTTTTCCTTCATGGCAAAAGCCATGCGGGACAGCACATGCTCGATACCGCCGCTGTAGCCCACGAATTTGTGAAGATCTGCCAGTAAAAGATTCATATTCTTCTCCCTGCCGTTCATGAATTTGAGATAAACCTGCCTTTATTATAGCAGATGGAACACAGAAGCCATTATAATATGATAAAATATAATCGATTCTGAAATTACAAAAATCGATTTCCATGAAATACAAGGAGACATCCATGAGCAACGTTCTTTCCCATGCTGTTACAGACACCATTCATCTGGGCAGAAAGGCAGAAAAAGAAGATTTCCACATCGCCCTCACCGGGACGGAAGACTATATCCCCCACATGGGCATGGTGGCCCTTACGGTCCATGCCCACAATGAGGACATGCCCATCTGCTACCATTTCTTTGTGAATCACCTGACAGATGAAGAAAAGGGAAAACTGGAGAAGGCGGCGCAGATTATGCAGAGCCCTTTGGAAGTGCATCTTATTGACGACAGCGCCTTCAAGCCCCTTCTTCTCTCTGACGGCGTGGCTGCCTTTTTCTATCGTTTCCTGGTGGCTCCCACAGTGGCTGCTGTGACAGACCGGGTTCTTTATCTGGACGGAGACATGATGTGCCGCGGCTCTCTGGACTATTTAAGAAATCTGGATTTCAAGGGACATGATGTGGCGGTGGTATCAGACCGCAAAGAAGAACTGCAGATGAAACGGGTTCACACGAAGCGTTATTTCAATGCAGGCATGATGCTCATCAACGTGAAACAGTGGATGGAAGAAGGTCTCTTCGATGATATCGTCCGCCGGGCAGAGGAAAATGTGAAGCGGGTAGGAAACCGCCTCTCCCACCATGACCAGGACATCCATAATGAAATGCTGGACGGCAAATGCCTCTTCATTGAAAAGAAATACAACTACCTTTACAACCTGGACCGCCAGTCCCTTTTCAAAAAACAGCCGGTAAATGAGGACTATCACCGCCAGGTCATTATCCACTTCGCTGGCCACGCCAAGCCCTGGCACAGCTGGGTGCAGGCATGGCCGGTGGTGCAGGAATACGCCGCCATCCAGAAGAAGTCCCCTTGGAAAGACGTACCCCTGGTGCCGCCCAAAGGACACAAAAACCTCCACCAGGCTGCCCGTACCGCCCGTATGCAGGGAAAATACGGAAGAATGATTTCCCTGTATCTGAAATATCTGGGATCCAAAGCGTAAGGTTTTTGGGAGCTGCAAAGAGAATTTAACCTACTTGTCATCTGCATAAAGGAGAAACATATGAAAACACCGATTACTTTAGAAGGAAAAACCGTATTTGTTACCGGCTCTGCCGGATTTATCGGAGCCAATCTGGTGAAGCGGCTCCTTACAGTGAAGAATATCCGCATCATCGGCATTGATAACATGAATGACTACTATGACGTATCCCTGAAGGAATACCGCCTGCAGGAACTGGAAAAAGAGGCGGCCCTGGCAGAAGGAAGCGAATACCATTTCATTCGTGGCAATCTGGCAGACAAAGACTGCATTGTAGACATCTTCAGCACCTGGCATCCGGACATCGTAGTGAACCTGGCTGCCCAGGCCGGTGTACGCTACTCTATCACCAACCCCGATGTATATATCGAATCCAATCTCATCGGTTTTTACAATATTCTGGAAGCCTGCCGCCACTCCTATGACGGGGGCGCCAAAGGCGTAGAACACCTGGTATACGCGTCCTCCTCTTCCGTCTACGGCGGCAATACCAAAGTTCCTTTCAGCACCGAAGATAAAGTGGATCATCCCGTCTCCCTCTATGCGGCTACCAAGAAATCGGACGAACTTCTGGCTCACTGCTACGCCAAGCTCTACAACATCCCCTCCACAGGCCTCCGCTTCTTCACCGTCTATGGCCCTGCCGGACGGCCGGATATGGCTTACTTCGGGTTTACCGACAAGCTGCGGGCCGGAAAGACCATACAGATCTTCAACTACGGCCACTGTGAAAGGGACTTCACCTACATCGATGACATTGTGGAAGGCATCATCCGCGTCATGCAGGGGGCACCGGAAAAGAAAAACGGCGAAGACGGCCTTCCCATTCCGCCCTATGCTGTATATAACATCGGCGGCGGACGGCCGGAAAACCTCCTCCAATTCGTAGACATCCTGCAGCAGGAACTCATTCGCGCCGGTGTCCTTCCCAAAGACTACGACTTCGAAGCCCACAAGAAACTGGTGCCCATGCAGGCCGGCGACGTTCCCGTTACCTATGCGGATACCGGAGCCCTGGAAAAAGACTACGGCTATCGCCCTGCCACCACCCTTCGCGAAGGCCTCCGGAAATTTGCGGAATGGTACAAGACCTACTATCATATCTGATACAAAAAGCGGCACCCTGCCAGAGGGGCCGCTTTTTGAAATTAGAGATTTGAGCTCAGAGGGCAGACACTCAGACGGCAGATATCAGATGACAGGAGCGGGACTACGCACCTCGTCATTTCGAGGGTCGGAAGGGAAATTGAAAAATTGCCCCGCTCTCTATAGCTCTGTCTCTATTGTTAGGAAAGACATTCTGCGATACGCCTCTCTGAAGCCTGACCGTCTGACGTATCCCTGTCTTCGAGTCCCCAGTCCCGAGTCTCCAGTCCCGAGTCCCGGGTCCCCAGTCCCCAGTCCCCATTCCTCGGCCCCCTGCTGATACCGGCTTTCATTCCTTTGGACTATATGAACAGAGAGGCGGGAAGGTCTGGCGACATTCTTTCATTTCCCGAAAGCGCGCATTCCATGGAAACGGGGACAGAAGAACCGAAGCCATCACAAGTGAGTTCTGCCGCTCCCGGTGCACCGACAATGAAATACCCCATAAAAACTCCTGAAGAAAGACCTGTCAGACATGACGGTGGCAAATATGGCTATACCTGTTCTTCCTTGACGACACAGATATTCCGCTTCGGCGGCTGCTCCTGGCCGATTCATCGAGGCAGAAGGCCTGAGCCCAACCGTGCAGCGGCATTGGGATGATTCGGGAGTTTTTGACGTGGGGGAAAGAGAGATTTAGTGAAAGAGATTTGAGGGGGATGTCAGGTGATTAGACATCAGATGACAGGATCGGGGCTCCACACTCTATCATTTCGAGGGCCGGAAGCCAAATCGAGATATCTTCCCACTCTGCACCGCTTACTGCAGGCGGTAAAAAGCACATACCGAACTGTCAGGGGCTGTGAAGAAATGATTTACATTTCCTCACAGCCCCTTTTTTATGCCGCTATTTTTGTAAATGACAGCAAGCGGCCCGTCCTCATTGTCATCTCGAGCGGAGCTGCCTGTCGGTATCAGGAGAAATGGTTCTGGGCTCTATGAAGATTCTGAGTCGAGAGATCTCCCATCACCATGGGGCCTCCTCACTACGGATTGCGATTTCTCCACCCTGCAGCGCTCTCGTGGAAATGAAAAGAAAACGGGGAGAGCAGCTGTGTCAATTCTCTCCCTGTCAATGAAGGATGGGACATCTGCTGTCGGATTGTCTAACCATCTGACAGGGACTCCATCATTTTTTCACAGCCCCTGCATACCGTGGCAAAGGCGCCGCCACCCTTTGAACCGGGCCGCAGAGCGGTCCTGCGATCTCAAATCTGCCATTTTAACTCAATTAAAAGTGAAGTTAATTTTTTTAACTCAACATTTTGAGTTAAAAACGAGCTGAGCCAAACAAATTCAATAAATTCAGGTGTTTTAACGCGTGAATAACTGCGTTAAAATGCCTGATTCTATTGACGGTCAATTTTTAACGTAAAAGGTAACGTGAAGTAACGTTAGAATGCTGAATTAAAATAAATGGGACGAAGAGCTGGGAAATGCATTGATTGGGCAGCCTTATGAAAGGCCGGCAGACAGCAGATGTTCTGCGGCTTTGAGGTGGAAAACTAATATGTATCATTGCAGGAATTATCTTGCTTATTTAGTAGAATACATATATAATAAAAGGGATAAGGAAAAACGCTGTTTAATATAAGACTCCTTATGGGGATAAGGGTTGGCGTATCCCTGCTAACAGATGCATTATGAGATGGGAGAGAGTTATGAAGGTAAAAGAAATAGGAAAATATTTTATGCTGGCCGTGATTTCCATGGCCATTTTATATGTATGGTATCCAGCGGTAGGTGTGACAGATCTGGGCAACTGGAATCATGGACTACGCAATGCGTTGGCAGGCGTGATTTTTGTATTTGCCGCCCAGTTGGTAACGGGACGGAGCCTCTTTCATCCTTCCTGGAGGCCGGGCTTGGTTATTTTTTATCTTTGGCTTGGCGCGTTCTCTTACATCCAGGCAAAATCCGGTGGGAACTGGGGCATCCGGGTAGAGGCACTCAACAATGATGTGCTTACCCTTATGCCCGTTTTAGTGTTCACGTTTTTGATGGAATATATAGGTTCCCTCTGTCAGAAAATCAGGCTATTACTTAGGATTTTCAACTTTTTGCTGATTGGATATTTATCGCTCAGCGTCTTTGTCTACATGACCTATTATAAAATTTTTGGTGCCGGATTTACTTCTACGGACATGATTTCCGTGCTCCTTACCAATTCGAAGGAGGCCATGGAATTCCTCCAGTCCCACTTGGGCTTTGGTTCCTTGGCAGTGGTACTGGCACTGTTTGCGGTCTATATGATTTTTATCGGCTGGCTCATTGTCAAGGGGAGCAGAATCAATGAAGATAGAGGAGTCACATCTCCGGCACTGGTAAAAAAGATTATTATTGCTGTACTGACCATGGCAGCGCTGGTGACCATAGCCCACTGGATTCCCCGGATCTTCCCGGCCTGGCCCTATCATGTAGCTCACAAGTACCTGATAAGAGCAAAGGCAGCTATGGCTAAACATGATGAAAATATGGAAAAGTTCCATTTCATAGGGAACGCACCAGATAAAATGCAGGGAACGATCATAGTTGTCATTGGCGAAAGTGCAAATCGGAACCATATGAAGGCATTTAATCCGGCCTATCCGGCTGAAACAACTCCATGGCTTTCTTCCCAAAAAGATAACGCTGATTTTTATCTTCTAAAAAATACATATTCTTGTTATCCTCTGACCGAAAAATCTCTCTCCATGGCGCTGACAAATCTTAACCAGTATAATGGAGTAGATAGGAATGATATGATAACGATTACGGATGTGGCTAATAAAGTTGGTTATAATAGTTACTTTATTAGCAATCAGGCTCCATCACCAGGAAATATGACATTAGCTCTTGTTTCTGGTTCATCGAAAAAGAGCTTCACTACCACTCATCCTGGCGGGGATGATATGAAGGTTATGGATTATCTTAAGACAGTTCCAACAACAGAGAGCAATTTCATTGTGATTCATCTGGAAGGAAGTCACGATCGGTATCGGGATCGGATACCACCTGATTTTGACAGAATTCATGTGGATGGGAATTCGGAAAAAGTCGATGATTATGATTCCAGCATTAAATATACAGATGAAGTGCTGAAGAATATATATCAGTATGCAAAGGATAATCTAAATCTAGAAGCCATGGTGTACTTTGGGGATCATGGAGAAGATATGGTTCGTTTCCATGGAGATGGAATATTTACGTGGGATATGATACATTCCCCCTGTTTCGTTTATCTGTCATCGGAATATAAAAATAACCATTCCGCTGTGGCTAACAATCTAAGAGTAAATGAGAATCGTATATTTACCAATGATTTGGTCTATGACATGGTTTGTGGTATTATGGGGGCGATCAATAATGAATATGATACTGTATATGATATTTCCTCGCTCCATTATGGTCTGACTTGGGATAAGGCTGTTTCTAAAAATGGGGATGTGAAGATTCAGGAAGATCCAACAACCTCAAAATAATTAAAGAAGTAAACAAAAGGGATTCGTTATGCAAATTGCTAAATTGAACGGCATTGCTGGGGTGGTAATAAGTCTGTTTCTTGTTATGTTATCGTGCCGTTTTACCGCTGCCTATTCTAGCTATGCATTTATAATTTTTGCTATATTTTTTATTGGTGATGCAGCTTTTTCTTATAAAAAGAGATGTCGTTTTTTACCAAAGGTTACGAAGCCATTCGTTTATATGGCTTTGGGGATCTTAGCTCTTTATTTTCTGTTTATCTTATCAGCAGTACTACATGAAGATTACCGGGATATATCAAGGGCTGTAAATCATTTTGCTTTGGTAATCCCCTTCTTCATGACTTGGTGGATTTCAGCAAAGTATCAAGTAGAAAAAGGAATCAGATGGGGGATTCTGGTTGGATTGGCGATTGCCTGTGCTATTGGTCTATACCAGTGGTATTTGCAACCAGGGATTCGAATTTTAAGTTCTTATGCTCATCCTAACCATTTTGGTACTATGATTAATCTTATGGCACCTTGTATTGTATATGCAGATATTAAAAATAAGGACAAATGGTATAGGGTTCTATCTGTTATTGTTTTGGCATCTGCTATTGTCTGTCTTGTAATGACTCGTTCCAGGGGAGCACTTATTGCGCTTTCCGCATCGGTTATCATAGGCGTAATAATAGCTGTATTTGAAACGAGAAATTTTATTTCACCTTTGGTAAAAAAAATAAGTATTATTGTGGTTGCTGCTACAATTATTTTTGCTGGTTTGGGTGCTTACTATATGCAAAGCGGTCGGCATGAAGTCAAACTGGGTGGAGAAAGAGGTCCGATGATTACAGCATCCATCCAGATGTGGGAAGAACACAAAATGATTGGTGTTGGTGCGGACCACTGGGAGGAAAACTATTACGGGAAATATCATCCTATAAATGTACATGAGCAGGGCCTTAGTATGCCCCATAACATGATGCTCTATTATATGTCTACCGGCGGAACTTTAGGCGGTTTTGGCTATTTAATCTACTTGGCAGCAACTATAGCAGGACTCTATGCAACTGTTAGAAAGCAACGCGATTATTATTGGTGCCTTTTAATTTCGATCATATTTTTATCGTTCTTTTTACAGGGGATGGTAGATACGACTATAATTAATAAAATTCCAGGTAGAATGTATTTCGCATTGATGGGGATTATAGCAGGTAGCATGCGATTAAAATCAAACTTAAAATAGAATAATTGAGTTTATATATGTGGGGTATCATGGTTGAGATTCTTCAAATAGTATTTGACCCTTTTATTATCAGTGCAATTATATATGGGTTTGCCATTATTGCAGGATGCACAAATCTATATAAATGGCGTGGGCTAAGAATAGGATTATTTGGTCTTATTTATATGGCTTTGTCATCTTGGGCTTCCTGCATTTCTTTTTTATCATCAGATGGAGTGCTATTTGTTTTTCTTGTATTTTGTTGGACATTGCCTTTTGCATGGGTCAGGGGACATGCATTGTCACCAGAAGATAAAGATTTTTCTCGAATGAAGAGTGAGTATACATTCGGAATAGCATTTACTTCACTTGTTATGACTCTTCCTCGGTTTGGAAAATGGGGGCAGACTGCAGATTCAATCATAGTTCCGCTATTTATACTTTTTACCATTGTTTCTGTTGGGAGTTATTTATGGTATTTTTCAAAATATCATAATGTTTTCCAGAGTGGTGATATGATTCCTGTATTGCTTACAAATCTCAAAGAGGCAAGCGCATTCATCTTGGATGAAGTTGGAATCCTAAGGCTTTTTATGTGCTTGGCTACATGTATTTTATTGGTAGGAGGATTTTCTGCATATTATCTTGGGCTATCAATCAATTATTCAAAGGGTGGCTCTTTTTACGGGGCTTTTATTTGGGGTCTGCTCTGTTTTGTGGTGTCATTAAAATATGTAATGTCCAGTTATCCTATAAAACACCTGAAAGAAGCTCGGAGAAGTATCTTAGCTATGAAGAAAATCAGCAAGGTTCATGGAGATAATATTAAAAAATTGGACGTTCACTTGGAGGATGGTCATCCGGGGACTACGGTTCTTATTATCGGTGAGAGTGCAAATAGGAATCACATGAGAGCCTTCAATGAGGGCTATTTTGCAGATACCACCCCCTGGGAAACAGAGATGAAAAAGGATTCACATTTTTATTTTCTGGATAAAGCTTATGCCTGTTTCTCGCAGACTGCACAGGTCCTATCCTATATGCTGACAGGGATGAATCAGTATAACCACCAAGATCCTTCCTATATGGTGTCACTGGTTGATGCAGCGAAAGCGGCAGGAATGGATACATGGTGGATAAGTAATCAGGGGGCTAATGATACACTTACGGTTTCAATCGCTAAAGAAGCAAATCATCAGCTATGGACGATTGCAAGGCAGGGGGATGATAGCCAGATTTTGGACCTATTGAGCGAAATCCCGGATAAAGGGAACCATTTTATTGTTATTCACCTCATGGGGAGCCATATTAGGTATAAGGATCGGGTGCCGAAAGAATATGTAAAAGAAATCGGCTCAAAGCTGGATAAGCCTCTTGGTGATTATGATATGTCCATTATGTATACAGATTATATACTGCATGGGATATATGATTTTCTTATGAAACGCATCCATCCGGATTCTATCATGTATGTTTCGGATCACGGTGAGGATATGAAATATACTCATGGAACAGGCCATTTCACATTTGACATGGTTCGTATACCATGCTGGATTTATGCTTCTTCGGAACTGAAAAAAAAGAGGCCAGAGCTGGATAAGCATCTGCGGGGAAACAGCCTTGGAGTATTTACCAATGACCTTGTATTTGACACGGTAAGCGGACTCATGGGAGTTAGGACATCTGCTTATTCCCCACAATGTGATTTATCTTCAGATTCATATGACTTACCTGTTGAGGTTTCTTGCACTATGCACGGAAAAGTAAAATTGGAATCGGATATGTAAAGGAGATAAAATGACTGGAATTGCTGTATCCATTATTGTCCCAGTTTATAAAGCGGAGAAATATTTGAAGAAGTGCCTGGACACATTGGTCCATCAGACGGCGACTAATTATGAAGTGCTTTTAATTGATGATGGTTCCCCGGATAATTCAGGTAAGATTTGTGATTCGTATGCTGATAAGTACCCACGGGTTCGTGTATTTCATCAGGTTAATCAGGGAGTTGCAAAGGCTCGTGAATTGGGAATCAAAAAGGCTCAGGGGAAATATATTGTATGGGTTGATGCAGATGACTCAGCTGATTCAAGATTAGTAGAAGATGTATTAAAGGCTGTGAATAGAAGTCATGCTGATTTAGTTCTTTATGGTGTCCAATATCAATATCAGGGTGTTATCACGAAGGAACAAATTCCGCAGGAAGAGGAAATCTCTGCTATGCGTCGCAAGTCCGTTACCGGTCAATACTCCACCCTTTGGAGGTTTGCTTCATTAAGAGATTTTTGGGTTGGAGAGCAGGTTCCGGAAGAAATGGAGCGTTCTGCAGAAGATGGGTATATGTCAATCCGCTTGTTTATAAAAGCTCGTCACGTTGAGACTATTCCCAAGGTACTTTACTATCACATCGGGGACAACCCTAATTCCATTCAGCATACTTGCGATGGGAAATATTATATGGGCAATTTTAGTATTTGGTATTATCGACTTCGTATTTGCGAGGAAAACTATAAAGATTTAATGAATCACTGTGCGAGCCGAGCATTATCAGGGGCTGTTAAGGCCTATTCAATATCTTTAGTGAATCATGACTTACCTGAAAACTTCATAGAGAAACTAGTTAAGGCTATTCGTGATCTGAGAAGATATCCCATTAAAGGGCGTTGGAGAGATAAATTCCTTGGCTGGTGTATATTGCATAATATGGATATTTTTTGTGTATTCTATGCTAGGCATAAAATTAGCAAGATGAAAAAATAATAATATAACATTGTTTATTAATAGAAGCTTGTAAATCAATAAGCCTGCAGTCATAGGATTTTAAAGGAGAATCATGAGGATTACAATAGCTCATTTTGGGACCCATTATGTGGATATGCCAGGAGGGGTAGAAAAGCTGACCTGCTACCTGTCCAGTGACCTTGTGAAAAAAGGATATGATGTGACTGTACTGTATCGGGATGGTATAGAAGGGAAACCCCATTTTCCCATTGATTCGAAGGTAAGGCAGCTCAATATTCTCTTTGAAAATGGACATAAAGTGGTCTCGGAAAAATTACCTTTTACCCTGCGAGTTTATCGAGAATTGGCTCGGCTTTTCAGTCAGAAAAAGGCGCAGGGCATCAATGCAGAATTTAAAGGAAGACAGTATGGTCCACGGATACGCCGATTCCTGAATGAATATCCGGCAGATGTCATTCTTTCCTGTTCTGCACCTTCTACGAAGTATGTAATTACTAATGCTGATTATCAGGGACCTGTAATTACCATGTTCCGCGGGGATCCGGCGGTGCAGATGCCCCTTCTTTCCGATGAGGAAAGAAAGGCAGTTGCTAAAAGTGCAGCCATCCAGGTTCTCTGGCCGTCGAAGGTGGAAGTTGCGAAGAAATATTTTCCCGGTGTCCCGGTGTGGCAATCGGAAATGCAGTCTTTCCAGCAAAGTACCAGGCCACTCCAGGAAAAGAAAAGGAAAAACACCTTATTTCCTGTGTAGGAAACGTATCTGGGAGGAAAAATCAGAAATTGCTGGTCCAGGCCTTTGCAACATTGGCAAATCGGTATCCGGACTGGAATGTAGAATTCTGGGGAGAGAAAAGTTCCCATTATGCCAGAAGTATGGAAGAGGAAATCAAAGCAAAGCATCTGGGAGACCGAATTTTACTGAAAGGTAAAACAAACCACATCGAAGAGGTATATTATCGGAGTGACATTTTTTGCATTCCCAGTACCAGTGAAGGATTTCCACAGGGACTGGCGGAAGCCATGTCGGCAGGACTTCCTTGTATCGGGCTCAAGACCTGCGGTGGTACCAATGAGCTGATTCATGAAGGAGAAACTGGCTTTTTGGTGGATAATGAACAGATATCATTATCCAAGGCTCTGTCTGCTTTAATGGATGATGCAGATCTTAGAATCCGGATGGGAAAGTCAGGTCGCGAACTGGTACAGCAGTACAAGCCAGATTGTATGTGGGCCTTGTGGGAAGAGCTGATACAAAATGTCAGTAAGACTTGAAAAGCAAAAACGGTATGAACAAGTCAGTTCATACCGTTTTGCTTTTAAGGTTTTCAATTTTTCTTTAATTGCTTTCGATTCAGGAATGTATTCATCATACCGAAGAGGATAAAGGCCGCAGACAAAGCTGCTGCCCAAATGGGCCAGTAGAAGAAAGTGCAGATAATGAAGAATACCAGACAGATAATGATGGCCGGCAAGTGCAGCTGGTCTGCACTTGCGCCCTTGTTATCGGGATAGTGGATTTCGCTGACCATAAGAAAGGCCAGGATGAGCACGCAGATTACGGCCAGCCAGTTCCAGATCTTAGCCCCCGAGAGGACATAGGATGCCACGATGATGCCGGTCATTGGGCAGGGGAGCCCTTCGAAATAACCGTGAACGCTGGTGACTTTTACATTGAACCGGGCTAGTCGAAAGGCACAGAATGTACCAAGCAGGGCGCAGGGGATGAATCCGAGGGGGCCCACTTCATGAAGCTGGTAGGCGTACATGAGGGCCCCAGCAGCGATGCCAAAGGAAATATCATCGGAAAGGGAATCCAGTTCTACTCCCATGGGACCAGCGGTATGCAAGGCCCGGGCCACACGGCCGTCCAGGGCGTCTGCCACCATGGCAATCAGAATGAACACAGCAGCGGTTTTAAAATTTCCGGATATGGACATCATGATAGACAGCCCGCCAAAAAATGCATTTGCCGCGGTCACTGTATTTGCTACCCATGATTTATTCACTTATTTCAGCCTCCCTACCACCGTGAGTCCGCCTTTCACCTTGTCACCTTTTTTGACAAGAATGTCGCAGCCTCCGGGAATATAGAGCTCCGTGCAAGAGCCAAATTTAATCATACCATAGAGTTCCCCCTTTTCCAAATGGTCACCCAGATTCTTCCAGGACACCACCCGCCTAGCTAAGATGCCTGCAATGAGGATGACCAGGATAGACCGCTTCTTGCCGGTAATACCGATGGCACCCTGTTCATTGACGAAGCCTACACCTTCTTTATAAGCGGGAAGAAATCGGCCCTGAGTGTAGGACTGATATTTGATATCTCCTTCCATAGGAGCCCTATTGCAGTGGACATTGAAGATGGAAAGGAAGATGGTAATCTTGTGGCATTTTTCTCCAAGAAACATGTCCTCTTCCACATCTTGAGATACATCCACTACTGTGCCGTCTGCAGGAGAGACGAGAGTATCATCACCTGCAGGAATTTTGTTGTTTCTTGGCGGGCAGCGGAAGAAATAAGTGAAGTATAGACACAAAATGAAAGGAATGACTGCCAAGTAATACCATTTCATATAGTATAAAATAACACCGAAAAAGAATGTCACAAGGATAAACGGAAATCCTTCCGGCAATATAATCGGTTTCTTTGACATTACAGACTCCTGCTTTACTAAATTGTGATATTAAAAAAGGCTAATTAGCATTATACCATATTAGCTGGAGAAGCGATGAATAAATTACTCACGGGTTTAAACCTTTAATTATTTATTCAATGCAATAAATGGAAAAAGGAATAGAAAACTATTTAAAGAATTCCATAAAGGCGTAAGATGCTTATGTTGTTCGACATGAAAAAGTAAAATATAAAATTCCTAATCCCATTTTATCGTTGATTTCAGCATAGCCTTATTTGGAAATTAAAAACACCTGCAATCCATGTCTGCTTTTATAACAAAGATGGTGTACAATATATTTAATACATTAGGACGTCTATCATACATAGAGTAATAGTTCTTAACAGGGAGGAACAGTCATGAATATAGCAGTAGCAGGTACTGGATATGTAGGTCTTTCATTAGCTACTCTTCTTTCGCAGCATAACCATGTAATGGCGGTGGATATTATTCCGGAGAAGGTGGACATGGTGAACCATCGAAAGTCACCTATCCAGGATGAATATATAGAGAAGTATCTGGCAGAGAAGGATCTGGACCTCACTGCCACCATGGACGCAGAGGCGGCGTACAGGGATGCGGAAATTGTCATCATTGCCACACCTACCAATTATGACAGCCAGCGAAATTTCTTTGACACTTCTTCTGTGGAAGCGGTTATTAAGCTGGTGATGAAGTACAATCCGAATGCCATTATGGTGATTAAGTCCACCATTCCTGTAGGATACACGGAGGAAATCCGGAAGAAAATGGGGACGAAGAATATTATTTTCAGCCCGGAGTTCCTGCGGGAGTCGAAGGCTCTTTATGATAATCTCTATCCCAGCCGCATCATCGTAGGTACGGACTTGAAGGATCCCCGGCTGGTGAAGGCGGCTCATACCTTTGCCCGTCTTCTGCAGGAGGGGGCCATTAAGGAGAATATTCCCACCCGGTTCATGGGATTCACGGAAGCAGAGGCGGTGAAGCTTTTTGCCAATACTTACCTGGCCATGCGTGTTTCCTATTTCAATGAACTGGATACTTACGCGGAAATGAAGGGGCTGGATACCCGGGAAATCATTGATGGTGTGTGCCTGGATCCAAGAATCGGGGAGTTTTACAATAATCCGTCCTTCGGTTATGGCGGTTACTGCCTGCCAAAGGATACGAAGCAGCTTCTGGCCAATTATCAGGATGTGCCGGAGGATTTGATTGAAGCCATTGTGAAATCGAACCGCACCAGAAAGGATTTCATCGCCAATCAGGTACTGGCGAAGGCAGGCTATTACCATGATGGCAGCAGCTATGATGCGGCTAAAGAAAAGCCTGTAGTAATCGGCGTGTATCGCCTCACCATGAAATCGAACTCCGATAATTTCCGCCAGAGCGGCATCCAGGGGGTTATGAAGCGTATTAAGGCCAAAGGGGCAGAGGTTATCATTTACGAGCCTACGCTGGAGGATGGCACCACTTTCTTCGGCAGCCTGGTGGTGAATGATATGGAGAAGTTCAAGAAGGAGAGCTGTGCTATCATTGCGAACCGCTATGATGAAGTGCTGGATGATGTGAGGGACAAGGTGTATACCCGGGATCTCTTCGAACGGGACTGAATCAGAGAGATTTGAGTGGCGGTCAGACTATCAGACTGTCAGACGTCAGACTGACATGGGGCCTGGAAATGTATCCCCGTTTACGGCAAGTCACGTAGAGCAGGGAGATTTCGGGGTTCGCTTCGCCTTGCTCGAAATGAGGGGGCAGAGATGGGTATTTAACCAAAGAGGCATCCTGTTTTTCAGGATGCCTTTTTTTCTTTTTATTTATTTTTCTCTATTTTTCTCTATCATCTGTTTTTTGATTTCTTCTACGGTCTCCAGAGGAAGACTGGTACCCTTTGATACGTCTTCCACAGAAAGGCCCATGGAAAGCAGGCGGAGGGCAGTTTCATTGAGACCCGCCAGTCGACCTTCTTTGCGGCCCTGGGCCAGGCCTCTGTTCAGGGCTTCTTCTGAAATGTTTAAGCTCAAGTTGCACATGGTACTCATCTCCTGTTCCATTTCCGGTGTCATTTCAATGCGATATTCTTTCTGCAAAATGTTTCTTTTCGAGTCAAAGGTCTGCTGGCTTTCTGTGAAAAGGACCTGCAGCAGGTGAATCAGTCTGTCTTTGTCTGCCTTTTCCCCCAGGCTGATAAGAACGATGTTGACCAGGTCATAGTTTTCCTGCGGTTCGTCGTAGCGGTGGAGCAGGTGTTTTTCCTCCAGGCGGTAGCGATTGATATAGCTGTCTCTGTTGGGCGAATCCATGCAGATCCAAATGGAATAGATCTGCTTGATACTATTATAATCCTTGCCTTCAAATTCCCGCTTTTTCTGTGAAGAAATAAGGCGGCAGGCATAGAAGACGGCTCTTTTCATCAGATGGTATCCCAGGGTCGATTCTTTCTGGCTGCGCTGGGCTTCCACGTTGATAATGAGGGTCATGGGTTCTCCTGTTCCCGGTGCGCGGGCGTGGAAGAGGATGTCATAGGTAATGTATCCTTCCTTCGGCGCCCCGTCTTCATTGCGGCCGCCTGAGATTTTGGAAGGCACTGCATTCGTAAGGCCCGGGGCTACAGGGATGCTTCCCACAAGCGGCGTTCCTTCAATATATTTTTCCGCAATGTCATCGATGCTGGCATCCTGGAATTCAGGGACCACCTTTTTGACGATTTCAGCGAGCAGTTTCCTGCTGGCCAAAAGGTGCTTGGCGTGCTGGTCATTCTTGGCATTATCTGAACCGTACAGGGAATCCATCATATTTTCCGTGATGATAAATCTTTGCTCTGTCATGGATTCGCCTCCTCTCTCTGCCCTTATTACAAAGGAATAGGGAGGCTGCTGCAAGAAAGGAGTGGCTTGGGATTTGAGTGGGGCGGTCGGACGTCAGGCTGGCGGCGGGCCGGACTATTTCATCGATTCTCCCCCCCTTTTTTTTTCATAGGAAGGAGAAAATCTATTTTAATAAAGTGCGGTATGCCGCACTTTTGTAAAATGAGATTTTTCATGATGTTGCTATCGCAGTCAGAGTCGTATACAATAGGGACAGATGTCATTTTATTGTTTTGCGGCATGCCGCACTTTTGTAAAATGGATTTTTTTATGAGGCTGCTATGGCTGCGGGTGACGCATGCCATGGGGGCAGAGAATAGATGACCGGCGGGGAGGCTTTCATTTTTCTTTTCCTGCCCCTTCTTGACAGGAGTGACGGGGGCTATTATAATGTTTGGTAAATATTAAAGGCGATGAACAGGATTGAGCTGGACCGGAAATGACAGAGAGCCGGGAGGATGGAAACCGGTATGGAAGGAAAGCGTGTCCCCTGGGAGCTTCGAACTGAAGTGCAGTAAGTCCGACGTAGGTCCGCGTTAGGGATATGGAGTATAATGCAGGGTGGTACCGCGCGATTGCGCCCTTGTCCGTAGGACAAGGCTTTTTTTATTTCCATCTTTGTGTATGCTCCTTGAGATATAAGTAAGAGTGGTACCGCGCCAAAGCGCCTCTTTTCTGCCGTTTCTGCAGGAAAGGGGCTTTTTCTTTTCTGTGGATGGCGAGGGATTCTCTTTTCCTGTCTCATCACTATGGCTATTTTTATTTGATCTGTATATGTACCAGGAGGTTGTCATTATGAAAACAGCAACAGAAAAACGTATCGCATTCCGTAACAATCTGAAATCCGGAAAAATTATGATTGCTCCAGGCGTAGGCGACGCTCTGGGTGCTAAAATCGCAGAAATGGCAGGCATTCCCTGTCTGGCCATGGGCGGCTACTCTGTATCTGCATCCCGTCTGGGACAGCCGGATGTAGGCCTCCTTTCCTGCACGGAAATGGCGGAGCAGCTGACGGGCATCTGCAATGCCGTGGATATTCCTGTGGTGGCTGATGGCGATACAGGCTATGGCAATGCACTGAATATCATCCGTACGGAAAGAATGTTTGAACAGGCCGGCGCTGCCTGCATTTTCTTCGAGGACCAGGCATGGCCGAAACGCTGCGGCCACATGGACGGCAAGCAGGTCATTTCCGCTGAAGAACATGCCCAGAAAATCCGGGCTGCCGTGGATGCCCGTTTCGATAAGGAAACCATGATCATGTCCCGCACCGACAGCCGCGCTGTGTACGGCATTGATGACGCCATCGAAAGAAGCAAGCGCTATGCTGACGCCGGCGCAGAGATCTGCTTTGCCGACGGCATCGGAAGCCGGGAAGAACTGGAAAAATTTGCCCGGGGCATGGAAGGCACCGGTGCGTACCTGGTAGCCAATATGATCGAAGGCGGCAAGACACCGCTCATCCCTGCCAAGGAACTGGAAGAAATGGGATACTCTGTGGTATTCTGGGCATGCAGCGCTGTATACACCATTTCCAAAGCCCTCTATGACCTCTTCTCCGGACTTAATAAGAACGGCACCACCGAAGCCAGCGCCAAGGACATGATCGAATTCAGCCGTTTCAACCATATTATCGGACTGGATACATATAAGCAGCTGGAAAGAAAGTATAAGGTAGACCGGGACGACTAAGAAAAAGGAAATCGTTTAAGGAGCAGCTGGGTTCCCGTCTTTCGGGGCTGTTTCGTCAAAAAGGGCCGCATAGTCGGCCTTTTTGATTGGAAATTTGCCGAAATCTATGAAAACAAGTACAATAGAAAAAGAGACTCACATCACTTCAAGGAGGCGCACCCATGATTACACCAATGGATATTCATAACAAGACCTTTTCCAAAGGCCTTCGGGGCTACAGCGAAGAGGAGGTCAATGACTTTCTCCGGCAGATCGTAGCGGATTATGAACAGATTTACCGGGAACATCGGGAAATGGAAGAGCAGATGGACCAGATGAAGACGAAGCTGGCCAACTACGAGAAGATTTCCGAAACCATGACCAATACCCTGCAGCTGGCGAAGGACACCGCAGAAAATGTGAAGAAGAACGCGAAACGGAATGCGGAAATCCTCATTGCCAATGCCCACGCAGAAGGAGACCGTCAGATCCGGGAGGCCGAAGAATCTCGCCGCCGTCTGGTGGAAAACATGATCCGTACGGAAGGAAATATGAAGAACTACGTAGGGAAGATTCGCAAGGAACTGCAGCTGGCGCTGGCAGCCATTGATGCCCTTGACCGGATCGAGGCGCCCAAGGTAGCAGGCTATCCGCCGGTGGAAGAAAAGAAGGAAGAAACACCGGCTGTGGAAGCAGAAGAACCGGAAGAGACGGGAGAAGCCGCCGAGACTGCTGAACCTGCGGAAGAGACAGAAGAAGACGGAACGCCGGATGAAGAAGCACCGGCTCCGGAAGCAGAAGAACAGAAAGAATAAGGAAATAAAAAAAGGCTGTGAAGAAATGATGCACATTTCTCACAGCTTTTTTCGTGGGTTCAGGCGCCTTTCGGCGCGGTCGGAATCGGGACCTGGGCGGCGCTTTCCAGTATTCCCGAAGGTTG
>ERZ779643.511-NODE-511-length-32494-cov-21.451956_pt1 | contig 32494 bp, 29 predicted proteins | sample MGYA00511564_ERZ779643 | MGnify/ENA primary metagenome ERZ779643 (study PRJEB29588, sample SAMEA2147114) | human gut metagenome | biome: human gut; feature: human-associated habitat; material: faeces | place: Denmark | collected 2008/2010 ...
AAATACTTCATATCCTAATTTGTTTATTAAACCTATTCTGATATTAAACGTAGAAAATGCCTAAAGATTGCTCTATTTTACGTTTTTAACATTCCATCTAAAACTTGCCAACACTCACAAGAAGCAATCATTTCCCCGCTTCCTACTGCCCCTTACGATAGATGGCAACAAAACGCTTTGCGATATTGTTGAGTTCCTGCCGGGCGTTAGGATCACTTACGTCATCAAACAACCAGTTGGGAAATTCGCCACGCATTTTGGAGAAACGCTTGGAGATGGCACTGGCATTGGTCAGGTCGGAAGGCATTTTCAGCTGCTCTGTAAGATACTTGCAGAAAGATTTGCCATTATCAAATTTGCCTTCAAAATCTTTGATACTGGAGAGCGCCACCATAATCAGGGCATAGTCTTTCTTCAAAGGAATAGCCTTCTCGTCTATCATCTTCAGCAAGGCTCGCTTTACTCTTTCTTCCTGGCTCAAGTCGCCCCATTTCTTCTCATTATCTTCTTCCGTTTTTTCCTGTCCGCCGTTTTCCTGATGCTCATCGTCTGTCACTTCCAATTCCAATGTCCTCTTCTGTTCAGGCTCGAATCCGTGCAGATAATCTTCATCATTGTTCTGGCGCATCAGTTCATTAATCTGAGATGAAACGAAGAAACCGTCCTCGCCATAATAACCGATATTGGCTGCCAGCTGTTCAACCACATCCCGGTTCTTCACGACTGCTCCGAGGCACCGCTGAGAAAACTCCTGAGTTACGTAGCCTCTCCATTGCCCCATAATCATTGAGCAAAATTGAAACACTTTCGACTCCAAAGGCATCATCTGAAGTATCACAGCTGCCATAAACAGGATGACAAATACGATTCTCTGCCGCTCGTCCTGAGCTGTAGCATACTCATCCTCGTCAACATAGTTTTTTTCATATTGCCCTATTCCTTCCACAAAGGCTAGGCGGCTCTCCGTATCGGTATGCGAAAACATCATTTTGTCTACGATGCAGAATACCTCATAAAAAACATCCTCGCATGAACATCTGGACGTAGGAAACCAAGTCTTGTCATTGAAAATATCATGGGAGATGGCTTGGAAAGCCTGATAAACCAGATACTGCGAGAAAGATTTATCTACCATCTGCCTGGTCTTCATATTAAATAACTTCATCGGCGTAACCCTTTAAATCATTAAGAATAACATCAAGAGAATTGATCAAGGCAAACTGAGAATTCCCATGACAGTCACAACAAACAGCATCTCCTATAACCAGGGCAGAAATCTCTGCATCAGATATTTTCACCTTGGTTCGTTTCAGCGAACGGGAAGAGGTACACGGACCTTTCCAATAGTATACCTTGATGCCGTAATCTTCTTTACTGCACAGGTTCACCAACATGGCAATGTCTCTGTTTGCCTTGTCCAAGCGCAACTGCTCACCAGGATCAGTTTCATATCTGGCATGAAACTTACGTGCATTGATGCACTCCATGAAGGAATGCTGCATCTGGAATTGCTTGACAAAGGAATATGGCGCATCGCTAAGGGTCTGATGGCGAGGAAATGAAAACACCACAGCCTTTGGCTTATAGCCAGCCTTGATTCTTTCAGCCACGGCATCAAAGAAATCACCAGGTGGCAACTTGGCTGAAATAACCATATTCCAGCCATATTGATTCGCCACTCTATTGATATTATCCCGCAGAAGAGCCACCACCTTGTCCTGTCCTTTTTTGCCCCCGAAGATTGTAGATTCTTCCACAAAAAGGAAACCTTTGTTGGGGCGATTATCAATAATCACCTTGCAGAAAGGCTGGTTGTGAATTTCATTCTCAGTAAAGTTACTCCAATAGAATTCCTTCTTGTCTGCACATACGTCCAGCACAGCTACTCCCTCTCGAAATCCCAATATTCGATTGTCATGGATGATGGCATCAGCATTCTTCTTTGATTCCACCAAAGTCATTTTCTTGCTTTCCAGCAAACTGTCCATTACTCTCTCAAAACCATTCTGACATTCCAGATAATGTGCAGCAGATGGTATACCGGAAAACTCCAAAGGCAGAGTTCCCTCTACTTTTGAAAGATTTCGTGTTTTGCAGAAATCATACTTGAAAACCACAAAAGATGTGATGTTATTATTGTTATAGGTCATTAGCCCTTAGTTTAAAAATTCACTATGAAAGTTATTTCTCATAGCAGCTACAAAAGTAACACTTTTTTCTCAAACTAACAAGAAAAAAGTTATTTTTTTTCATCTTTTAATATCATTTTTCCATATAGCAGTCGGAACAAAATGTGAATGTGAATGTGAATTTGAAATGTAAGTCAATGTATCGGGTTGTTCCATCCATTCCTTTTATAGGATATTGTGAATGAAATTCAGTCCTCGCGCGCGTACCTTATTATATATATAATATGAACCTATTATAATGGCTACTATTACTTAAACACGATTATACGCTTCTCCTTCAGGTAACATTGAAAAACATTTCAAATTCACATTCACATTCACATTTTTGCATTTCCTTCTATCCACCAGCTAACCCACATAGGAAGTAACTATGCGCCCGATGTCCCCAAAACTGCGTGGCGATGCGCCGCCAGCCACGTCCCGACGCAACGGGCGATACGTGGCGACGCAGTTGGCGATACGTCGGGATGCAGTTGGCGGTACATCGCCACGAAGAGAGGGATGAGAGGGGGATGCACGGGATTCTTGACAAGGATGCACATGATTCGGGACAAGGATGCACGTGATTCAGGACAACTATTGCATTTTGGTGATTTTTTTTGTATCTTTGCACTGTGTTAGAAGAAAAGCTGCACTGCCATTCATCAAGAACGGCAAATGGGAAATTAACCACTAAAAAACGGAGGGGGAAAACGACAGGGGTGCACACCTGCCCTATCTCTTTCTAAATGTTGAACCACTAAAAAAGAAAGGAAAAAAGAAATGAAAAAGGAAGTTTGGAAAACTATCTTGCAGATGCTCATCGCTGTACTCACCGCCATCGGCACTACCCTCGGCGTTACCAGCTGCATGTAGACTGATTGTTTAACCATTTAAAAAACTATTTAGATTATGGGAATTAAAGTAAAAGCTATCGAGCGCAACGTGGCGTTCGAAAAAGGAAAGCAGAAGTGGGCGTTCGTCATGCAGGCTGACCTCTACAGCCAGCTGAACGCAAGTAAGGTAATCGAGGAAGCTGCCATCCGAAGCGGTCTGCCTAAGGCGGTGATCAATGCCGGATGGACTGCCATCGGCGACGTGATAGCTGCCTGGGCCACCGAGGGCCATAGCGTGGCTGTGCCTGGACTGGGTAGCCTCCGTTTCGGTCTCAACTCTACTGCCGTGGAGGATGTGAACAAGGTGAGCGCCAACCTCATCACCCGCCGTTACATCATCTTCGTGCCTAACACCGAGATCAAGAAGGAACTGGAGGAGACTTCCGTCAGCATCACCTGCTACGATCGAAACGGTAAGGTGGTGAAGCAGGTTACCTCTACCGACAAGCCTTCGGGCGACGACAACCCTGGCGGTGGCGGTTCTGACGGAACCGGTGGCGGAAATACCGAAGGCGGTAGCGGAAACACCGAAGGCGGTGGCGGAAACACTGAAGGCGGTGGTGGAAATACTGAAGGCGGTGGCGGAAACACCGAAGGCGGTGGCACCGATAGCGGAGACGTAGGTCTCTAAAAAGAAGAAGGGCGTCATGCCCGAGGCATACCTTTTACAGTATACCTTGGTCATGTACACCCTTTTTGTATCCTTGCACCTTTCTTCCTGCCTAAATTAAACTAATCTACCATAAAACAGTTTCCTGCGCATCACTGCGCAAGAAAAAAACAAATACTAATCTTAAAAACAAACACCAAAGAATGGCGTTAAAAATAACAACCAACAGCGCATCCCTGCGCAAATTGAATTCATGAGGCACTTAAAAACAAGTGCTTTTACTAACAACAGAAAATCCCCCCGGCGCATCCCTGCGCCGGAAAGACGTCTGACTTAATTTAGCACAACGCCGTGTGCATAACCCAAAATATGACAGGTCATTAAGACCAGTCAACCTAATAACTAATTCTATAATAATGTCACGAACTCAGCGGCGATATCCACCAGCTTCTTGCGACGAGCCACACCGATGATGTAGTGCGCCTCCTTGGCTGAGCAATGGAAATGCTTCTTGATGCCAGTCACAAGCTCCTGCTTGGTGATGGAATCCACACCCTTAGGAAATGACTTTCTAACCGCCTTTTCTATATCGCTCATCTTGTACTCCATATGTCGTTTATGGTAGTAGGAAGATACTGTGACTGCGAAGACAATCACCAGCACGATGATAGTGAACAATACTGTCTGATTCATGATCTTAAATTCTATACGTTTTTACGGTTTATCCAAATTATTGTATTCTCTCTACCGCCTGTAGTCCTCGCTCCCGTCCGGGGGCAATCATCCCAAAGCGATAGGCGCCCGCGATAGCTGCTATCTCGAAACGCACCGCAAATATAGCAAAAATATTCCAATGTTGTTCAAAAAATCCCGATTATTTTTAGTTTTTGCATAAAAAAAGTGGTTTTTCCATCGTTTTTCCCGATAAAACATGGTTTTTTCAAAAATTATATGTATTTTTGCAATGTGTTGGAGTGCCGCCCCAAGGTGGCGCTCCAATAATCTGAAAGCCCCTTTATATATATAATAATGTATTGGGACCGGAAGAAAAGAAAAACTATCAATTTAAAAGCAAAACTAACAAATAACACAATAACATAATAACATAGAGAAATGCAAGAAACGGTAAAAAAGGTACTGACCGGCGATTTTAATCGCAAGAAGGCACTGCTCTTCCTCCTGACGGCACTCGTCACGGTCATCGTTTGGAACTTGCCCATCGACAGCTTCGGCATCGACGGACTGACAGTAGTTCAACAGCGCATCATCGCCATCTTCGTGATGGCAGTGATGCTGTGGCTCACCGAAGCTATTCCGGCATGGGCCACGAGTGTGGTAATCATCTTCGTGCTGCTCTTCTTTGCCAGCGACTCGGCATTCAAGATCATGCAGGGTTCGGAGGCCGAGATGGGACAGCTGCTCGACTATCAGGGTGTGATGGCATGCTTTGCCGACCCAACCATCATCCTCTTCCTGGGCGGATTCGTGCTGGCGATAGCAGCCACGAAGAGCGGACTGGATGCCAAGATGGCAAAAGTGCTGATAGCCCCATTCGGCAAGCGCTCGGAGCACGTGCTGCTGGGCTTCATGCTCATCACCGGCATCTTCTCGATGTTCATCTCCAACACCGCCACCGCAGCCATGATGCTCACCTTCCTCACCCCTGTGTTCAAGGCTTTGCCTCCGGGCGGAAAGGGCCGCGTGGCGCTCACCATGGCCATTCCTATCGGAGCCAACCTGGGCGGTATGGGTACACCTATCGGAACCCCTCCTAACGCCTTCGCCTACAAGGTGCTCAACGACCCTCAGGGACTGAACATGGGCATCGGATTCGGCGACTGGATGATGATTATGGCGCCGATGGTCATCCTGATGCTCATCGTGGCATGGTTCATCCTGCTCAAGATGTTCCCATTCTCACAGAAAACCATCGAAATCAAGATAGAGAGCCATGCGCACAGCAACTGGCGCACAGCCGTAGTGGCTGCCACCTTCATCCTCACCATCATCCTCTGGGTATTCGGAAAGCAGCTGGGCGTCAACGCCAATACCGTGGCTATGCTGCCTATCGCCGTGTTCGCCTTCACGGGCGTCATCAACGCCAACGACCTGAAGGACATCGACTGGGCGGTTATCTGGATGGTAGCCGGAGGTTTCGCCCTGGGTCTTGCGATGAACGGTACCGGACTTGCCGAGGTAGCCGTGAAGAGTATTCCGTTTGGCGAGTTCAATCCGCTGGTCATCATGGTCATCTCCGGTCTGGTATGCTTTGCGCTGAGTAACTTCATCTCCAACACCGCCACCGCAGCCCTCCTGATTCCTATCCTGAGCGTGGTATGTGCGGGCATGGGCGACAAGCTTGCCGAAATCGGCGGTACATCCACCATCCTCATCGGTGTGGCAGTAGCAGCCAGCTGTGCGATGTCTCTGCCTATCTCAACCCCTCCAAACGCCATCGCCTACTCTACCGGACTCATCCAGCAGACGGATATGGTGAAGGCAGGAGCCACCATCGGTGTCATCAGCATCCTGATAGGCTACTCCGTGCTGGTATTCTTCTGCCGCATGGGAATCCTGTAAGGAGAAACTACAATAAATAAGAGACCACTGCAAAATAAATGAGGTTTTATTTTGCAGTGTCTTTTTTTTGGCGTAACTTTGCACCCGCAAAAACAAAATACAGAAAAATATTGAGATGAAGAAGATAGTAATCGGAATAGACGTAGGCATTTCTACGACCAAGATAGTAGGTATCGACGCCAGCGGAATGGTAATCAGCCCTATCCGCATCAAGGCTACCGACCCCATCACATCGCTCTACGGAGCCTTCGGAAAATACCTGCACGACAACAGGATTGCCCTCGACGAGGTGGAACACGTGATGCTGACCGGTGTGGGAGCAGCCTACATCGACGAGCGCATCTACGGTCTGCCCACATCGAAGAGTGAGGAATTCGTTGCCGACGGACTGGGAGCCCGATATGAGAGCAAGCTCGACCGCATGATCGTGGTGAGCATGGGCACGGGCACATCGCTCGTGAAATGCGACGGCAACGACATCAAGCACATCGGAGGTATCGGTATCGGAGGCGGCACCCTGGCGGGTCTGAGCCGCATCATGCTGAAGACCGACGACATCAAGCAGATAGTGAACCTGGCTAAGGACGGTGACATCTCGAAGATCAACCTCCTGATAGGCGACATCAGCGCCAAGCCTCTGCCGGGCCTTCCGATGACCGCCACGGCTTCGCTCTTCAGCAATGCCAAGGCGAATGCATCGCGCGAGGACATCGCCATGGGACTCATCGGCATGGTATTGCAGAGCATCGGTTCTGCCACCATCCTCTCGTCCCTGGAATCGGGCATCAAGGACTTCGTGATGATAGGCAATCTCACCCTCCTGCCCCAGTGCCGCGAGGTATTCCCAGCCATGGAGAAGCTCTACGGCGTGAGATTCAGAATACCGAAATACTCGGAGTTCTGTACCGCCATCGGCGCTGCCCTCGACTACAAGAGGGGGCAGAAGGAGTAACAGTCTGCCCCGGCAGAGAAAGCACAAGAAACAAGAAAAAAGCACCCACAGAAAGCACAGCGCCGCAACGGCCTGATATATAACCATTTAAACGTTTTGGAAAACAAAATTTTGTAAAGGTTTTCCAAAACGTTTTGTTATTTCCCTGATTTTCAGCGACTTAATATTTTTTAACCATAAAAAAGTTATCCAAAAGCTTGCCGTTTCAGGAATTATTTGTATCTTTGCAATGTCGAAAATGGTTACACCGTAATCTATTCGTAACATAAGAACTTAATATTAAGCAATTTAATCATTAATCGTAAAAGTAATAGTATAATGATTCAAACAGTAGTAAAGCGCGACGGACGCATCGTTGGATTCAACGAACAAAAGATAATGGCTGCAATCCGTAAAGCCATGTTGCATACAGATAAGGGTGAAGATACCGCCCTCATCGAGCAGATCACCGACCACATCTCTTATCGTGGCAAGAGCCAGATGAGCGTGGAGGCCATCCAGGACGCCATCGAGATGGAACTCATGAAGAGTGCCCGCAAGGATGTTGCCCAGAAGTATATCGCATACCGCAACCAGCGCAACATCGCCCGCAAGGCGAAGACACGCGACGTGTTCATGAGCATCGTCAATGCCAAGAACAACGACATCACCCGCGAGAATGCCAACATGAACGCTGACACTCCTGCCGGAATGATGATGAAGTTCGCATCGGAGACCACCAAGCCTTTCGTTGACGACTACCTGCTCTCAGAAGAGTCGCGCGACGCCGTTACGCACAACTATCTCCACATCCACGACAAGGACTACTATCCAACCAAGAGCCTCACCTGCGTGCAGCATCCGCTGGACATCATCCTGCACCACGGATTCACGGCAGGCCACGGTTCAAGCCGTCCTGCCAAGCGCATAGAGACAGCAGCAGTACTGGCCTGCATCTCGCTGGAAACATGCCAGAACGAAATGCACGGTGGACAGGCTATCCCAGCCTTCGACTTCTACCTGGCTCCTTACGTACGCATGTCGTATCAGGAAGAGGTGAAGAACCTGGAGAAGCTGACAGGCGAAGACCTGAAGGACCTCTACGACGCTCCTATCGATGACTACGAGGAGAAGCCGCTGGACGGACTGCAGGGCAAGGCACGCCTGGAGCAGCACGCCATCAACAAGACCGTGAACCGCGTGCATCAGGCTATGGAGGCTTTCATCCACAACATGAACACCATCCACTCACGTGGCGGTAACCAGGTGGTATTCTCAAGCATTAACTATGGTACGGATACCAGTGCCGAGGGTCGCTGCATCATGCGCGAAATCCTCCTCAGCACCTACGACGGCGTGGGCAACGGCGAGACTGCCATCTTCCCTATCCAGATATGGAAGAAGAAGAGAGGCGTCAACTATCTGCCTGAGGACAGAAACTACGATCTCTACCAGCTTGCATGCAAGGTGACAGCACGCCGTTTCTTCCCTAACTTCCTGAACCTGGATGCCACATTCAACCAGAACGAGAAGTGGAGAGCTGACGACCCTGAGCGCTACAAGTGGGAGATAGCAACCATGGGATGCCGCACCCGCGTATTCGAAGACCGCTGGGGCGAGAAGACCAGCATCGCACGAGGCAACCTGAGCTTCTCTACCATCAACATCGTGAAGCTCGCCATCGAATGCATGGGCATCGAGAACAAGCAGCAGCGTATCGACATGTTCTTTGCCAAGCTCGATAACCTGCTGGATATCACTGCCAAGCAGCTGGACGAGCGATTCCAGTTCCAGAAGACTGCCATGGCAAAGCAGTTCCCATTGCTGATGAAATATCTCTGGGTGGGCGCTGACAAGCTGGAGCCTACTGACACCATCGAGAGCGTCATCAACCACGGTACACTGGGCATCGGATTCATCGGACTGGCAGAGTGCCTCAAGGCGCTCATCGGCAAGCACCACGGCGAGAGCGAGGAAGCTCAGGAGCTGGGTCTGAAGATCGTGACCTACATGCGCGACCGTGCCAACGAATTCAGCGAGAAATATCACCACAACTACTCCGTGCTGGCTACCCCAGCCGAGGGCTTGAGCGGCAAGTTTACCAAGAAGGACCGCAAGGAGTTTGGCATTATCCCAGGCGTTACAGACCGCGACTACTATACCAACTCCAACCACGTGCCTGTATACTACAAGTGTACAGCGCTGCAGAAGGCAAAGATCGAGGCTCCTTACCACGACCTGACCCGTGGCGGCCACATCTTCTATGTAGAGATTGACGGCGACGCTACCCACAACCCAGCAGTCATCGCAAGCGTGGTAGACATGATGGACAAGTACAACATGGGCTACGGTTCCGTGAACCACAACCGCAACCGCTGTCTGGACTGCGGCTACGAGAATGCCGATGCCAACCTGGAGGTTTGTCCAAAGTGCGGCAGCCACCACATCGACAAGCTGCAGCGCATCACCGGCTACCTGGTAGGTACCACCGACCGCTGGAACAGTGGCAAGCTGGCAGAGCTCCACGACCGTGTTACCCATATTGGAAAGTAGGATACATTGAACTTTGAACTTGGAACTTTGAACTTTATGATATGCTGTTTCTCAAACAACTTCTACTAATCATAAAGTTCAAAGCTCAAAGTTCAAAGTTCAAAGCTCAAAGCTCAAAGTTCAAAGTTCAAAGTTCAAAGTAAAATGATCAGCGTATTGAGCGTAGTACATGATACGATGGTAGATGGTCCGGGCTTCCGCACATCCATATATTGTGCCGGCTGCCCGAACCACTGTCCGGAGTGTCATAATCCCCAGTCATGGGACATCAACCATGGCACGATGACGTCTACCGAGGAGCTGATGAAGGAAATCATGGACGATCCCTTCGCCAACGTCACCTTCTCGGGCGGCGACCCGATGTTTCAGGCAGAGGGTTTTGCCGAACTGGCACGAGCCATCCGCCAGCAGAGCGACAAGACCATCTGGTGCTTCACGGGCTTTCTCTTCGAGAACCTGGTGAAGAATCCGGCTCAGCTTGAACTCCTGAAGCTGATAGACGTACTGGTAGACGGTCCTTACCAGAAGGACAAGCGCGATACCGACCTCTTCTTCCGGGGCAGCAGCAACCAGCGCATCATCAATGTAAAGAAATCCCTGCAGGAAGGCAAGGTAGTAGAAATACATCTCACAAAAGAAAATCCGAATCCCGTGCTCTGATTCCCAAAAGCACGAGATTCGGATTCTTTTTTTATTCCTTGATTTTCTCCGCCAGCATCTTCCACTCTTCTTCCGAGAGATACGACTTGAGTTCCCTGACCAGTTGCCGGATATAGTCGCGGTCCCAGTCCTCTTCATGGCAGAAGTGATCCTCATAGAAGAGCAGGTCTACATCTATCAGAATCTCCCCACGCCTGCTGCGGGCAACGGTGCGCCCACATCTCCGCTCCACATCCCGGAACGCCTGCAGCACACGGTCCTCAACCACATGGACATACGTCGCCCCAACCGTATTGAGAAACGGTTTGGAATGAGGCATGCCGATGGGTTTGGTCCACATGTCAGGGCTGAACCTGATGTCTTCAAAGGCATTCTCCAGCTGACTTTTGGCCATAGCCACATGATTCTTCTGATTCTCGTTGGAACCCACTGCAAAGATGATCAGTATTTTCTTCTTGAAATTAAGCATTTTCTCTTCATTTTTGCTGCCGGGAGCTACGAAAGAACGGTTCCCCGAATTGCCGAAGGCAGCCAATTAATATAATTCTTATGCAAAGATAGTGAAAATACTTAAATAAATGATGGTTTTATTCCTTTTTTTATTATTTTTGCACTATGAATCGAATAAAAACATATTTTCTGGCCTTTTTGCTATCAACCTGCGCACTCTCTTCGGGAGCACAGATGAAATGGAATCAGACCTACCAGACATACATCAACCAGTATAAGGACCTGGCCATCGAACAGATGCTACGTTACCACATACCTGCCAGCATCACCCTAGCACAGGGACTCTTTGAGAGTGCTGCCGGAAGGAGCGACCTCGTGAGGCAGGGCAACAACCACTTCGGCATCAAATGCCACGACTGGACCGGTCCTACACAGTATCATGACGACGATGCCCGGGGCGAATGCTTCAGAGTATACCGTGACGCAAGAGACAGCTATGAAGACCATAGCAAGTTTCTTGCAAGACAGCCACGCTATTCCCGCCTGTTCCAGCTCTCGCAGACCGACTACAAGGGTTGGGCAAGAGGACTGAAGGCCTGCGGCTATGCCACCAATCCGCAGTATGCCAACAAGCTGATACAGATTATCGAGCTCTACAAGCTCTTCGACTACGACAAGGCAAAGCGCTACGACCGCTTCATGGCAAGCCACAGCGGCACCGACCAGCCTATCAACGGTCAGGGGCTGCTCCACCCTATCCACCTGTTCAACGACAACTACTATCTCTACGCCCGCGAGGGAGATACCTTCAAGGCATTGGGCAAGGAAGTGGGCATCAGCTGGAGAAAGCTGGCAAGATACAACGAGCGCGACAAGCACGACGTGCTGAAGAAGGGCGACATCATCTATCTGAAGAAGAAGCGCAAGAAGGCGCCTAAGCAGTACAAGCGACGTCCACACGTGGTTCAGCCGGGAGAAAGCATGTACACCATCTCGCAGAAGTATGGCATGCGCATGAAGTATCTCTACAAGAAGAACCATCTCCCTGCCGACTACAAGCTCAGAATAGGCGACAGGCTGAGAGTGAGATAATTGATTAGTGATTATTTTTTAGTGATTAGTGATTCGGTCACTTGGTGATTCGGTGATTTCATGGCACCTGCCGGAAATGTGAACGAAATGTGAATGTGAATGTGAATTTCAAATGAAAAGACAATGAAGAAAATGATATTATCCCTCGCCACCATGGCGATGCTGCTGGCGCCCAGCACAATACAGGCGCAGAACTTTGACGATTATTTCGTAGACAAGACACTGCGAGTAGACTATACCTTTGCCGGCAACAAGAAGACACAGATGATTGCCGTAGACCAGCTGAACGTGATGCCACGATGGTATGGCAGGCACCAGCGACTGGCTGAACTGCCCGTAGAGGGCAACGGACAGATTACCGTCCGCGACCATCGCACGGGCAAGGTCATCTACCGCAACTCCTTCTCTACCCTCTTCCAGGAATGGCTCTCCTACCCGGAATCAGAGAAGAATACACAGAGTTTCGAAAACGTATTCCTCGTGCCGATGCCAAAGGATACGGTAGACATCACCGTAGACCTGCGCAACAACCGACGCGAGGTGATGACATCGCTCACCCATCAGGTGGCTCCAAAGGACATCCTCATCCATCAGATGGGCAACCAGCCTACTCCTTACGAAACCCTGCAGCAGGCTGCCGATACCACCAAGTGTATCCACATCGCCTACGTGGCTGAGGGCTACACCGAGGCAGAAATGCCAGTCTTCCTGAAGGATGCCAAGGAGGCTACGGAGGCCATCTTCGCCCACGAGCCGTTCAAGAGCATGAGAGACCGCTTCAACATCGTTGCCGTGAAGTCGCCATCCCAGGAGAGCGGACCTAGCATCCCATCCAAGGGAATCTGGCACAAGACGGCACTCAGCTCCCATTTCGACACCTTCTACAGCGACCGATACCTGACCACCCTGCATCTGAAGGACCTGCACAACTGGCTGGCTGGTACGCCATACGAGCACATCATCGTCCTCGTGAATTCAGACAAATACGGTGGCGGCGGCATCCTCAACTCCTACAACCTCACCACCTGCCACCAGAAGTGGTTCAAGCCGGTAGTGGTACATGAGTTCGGCCATTCATTTGCCGGTCTTGCCGATGAGTATGCCTACGAATCAGAGCAGATTCCGATGTATCCACACGATGTGGAGCCATGGGAGAAGAACATCACCACCCTTGCCGACTTCCACGGAAAATGGGAGAACATGATCAAGAAGGGCACCAAGGTTCCTACTCCATTGTCAAAGAACGAGAAGGTGGCAAAGACCAAGGTGGGCGTCTTCGAGGGTGCCGGATACAGTCCTAAGGGCGTATACCGTGGCGTTCAGGACTGCCGCATGCGCATCAACGAGACTCCAGAGTTCTGCGCCGTTTGCCAGGATGCATTGAAGCAGATCATCGATTTCTATACGAAGTAGTATGAGCGGTAAAAAAAACCTATAATAGAACAACTTATGAAAGAGAAAGAATTAAAGATCCAATACCAGATAGCTGAGCTCTCGGAGTTGAGCGAAACAGAACAGGAGTTGGTGAAGAAGGCGATGGACGCTACGAATCATGCCTATGCCAACTACAGTCATTTCTACGTAGGTGCTGCCTGTCTTCTTGCCGACGGCAAGATGGTGATAGGAGCCAATCAGGAGAATGCGGCATTCCCATCGGGACTATGTGCCGAGCGCAGTGCCATCTTTGGTGCGCAGAGCTATTATCCGGAGTTGGCGATTACCACATTGGCGATAGCTGCCCGCAATGAGAACGGTTTCCTCAAGTCACCTATTTCGCCATGCGGTGCCTGCCGCCAGGTGATATTGGAAATGGAAGACCGTTATCAGCAGCCCGTCCGCATCCTGCTTTATGGTGAGAATGGCATCTTCTGCTTCCACAGCATCAAGGACCTCCTCCCCTTCTCTTTCGTGGATGCGAATATGAAGGAATAAAGGGAATTCATCATCAACAAAACTCCCGCTAGGCAATCGGAAAAGCCTAGCGGGAGTTTCTGTCTTATTTCAATCCTCCTATCATGTGGCGAATCTGGGCGATTCTTGCCTTTTCATTGGGAGTGTTCCTATACTTCAAATACCCTTCCAGGGAAAGCTCGAAGCATTCCTTTGCCTTCTTCCTTTCTTCTGCCGAAGAACCCGAACTTTCCGAAGAACCCGAAACCTTTTCTGAAGAAGAAGCCCCAGAACTTTCTGCTGCGAAGAGATGACAGAAGCCCAAGCGATAATAGGCATCAGGCTTCTCATTATCCCTGCAGAGCGGCAGCATCTTCCCGTAGAGCGGCAAGGCACGGTCATATTGCTGGAGCGCAAAATAACTCTCGGCATCCATCCAGTAATAGAGAGAAAGCTCATGGGGAGCCAAACCCTGCAACAACGGAATCACCTCATCAAAAAGCCGGGTGGCTTCGGCATACTCCCACTCATAATACAGGCACACCGCCAGATAAGCCCGGTAGCGGGGATTCAACTTATACCGCCTGTTGAGCGGCTGGAGCAACACCAGGCACTCATGAAACTTCTCGGAAGCGAAGTAATCCAATGCCCTCGCCAGCTGCTCGGCATCCGCCTTTCTATCACCCTTCTTCTCTTGAAAGGAAGCGCTTTCCGCTGCCGTTTCCGAGCGGTTCAAGGACGGGCTGAAGGCACAAGAACTCATAGCCCCAGAAAGGGCTAAAATTCCCAAACTCTGCATTGTCCGACCCGACATTGAACTACCCGGCATTGACAAACCCGGCAAACTCCCCCAGACAAGCAGGCTGCCAACCAATATCCTTAACTTCATCTACTCTTCCTCCCCATCATCATACTCCGACTCATAGCAGCCGGCATCAGGCGTCTCCTTTCTTCTCAATCCATTCCTGTCAACAGGCAATGAGGTGGCTGGATCAGCCTTTCCTATCGCTGCCGACTCCTTGCGGAGACGGAAATCATACTTCAGATTATCGGTATCGAACAGCACGAAATGCTTCTCGCCATACATCGTGGTATCCTTCACATCCTCATAGACGACATGAGTAAACTTCAGACTGTCGTCCCCCTGCATCTTCTCCGTGCGCAACACGCAATGGTCGAAGAGGAAATTGAAGGCATCCTCCTCTTTCGGAGCCTCCCAAACCACCTCATCATCATGATAACCCGTTACGAGCGAATTTCTCACCTCGAAACGAGGCAACGGAGAGGCAAAACCGATGGCCGACTCGCGACGACCATCAAACGGATAGAACTGGGCAATGGTGCAGCCGTTTACCTCAACATCTCCACCCTCTACATAGAGCGGATGTTTCAGGCAGTTGGTTATCTGCGAGTTATAAATCTGCACCTTGGCAGAATCAACCCTCACTCCGTAACCCTGATTGTTATGAACCGTAGCATTCTCGATGAGCAGCTTCTGCTTCGTAGCATCGCCCGGTTCTATCATCACAGCATCGTAGGCACTATGAATATCAGCAAACGAAATCCTACAGTCATGAGCCGAAGACATCAGTCTGATGCCCTGCCATTGTCCCGGCGTGCGGTCATAAGGCAGATAATCGAACATGTGGTCGAGTCGGTCGCCCCGCATCACCACTTCCCTGTCCTTCTCGCCCTCAATCTTCAGCGAACCGAACACCTGCAAGCCCGCATTCTCGTGGAAATAGAGTTGGGTGCCCGGAGCTATGGTCAGCGTAGCCGCCGAATCAACCCTGATGCCGCCATAAACCACAACCGGCAACGTGCTCTCCAGAAGCTTGTCTTCCTTCACCTCAAGCGAATTGAGTTTCATCGCATCCCATGAAAACGCCCTCAGATTCACCTTCTGCTCCACGCCACTTTCCAGCGCAAACACCAGGTTATCGCTCACCAGCTGCGGCTTTTCGCTGTTCTGCATCGCCGTAGTCAGCTCTACAAACACGCGTATGCTGTCACCCTTTCTGATCTCCACATTCTGCGTCTGGAATCCCGCTTCGCTGCCCAGATAAGATCCGTCAACATTCACCCGGTAGCCCTTCTGGTTACCATTTTCCAGACGTACCGACTGGCAGCGCAGCCCCTTGCCCGTACGGTTGTAAACCCAGAAGCTTCGGGTAGGCGTAGGCACATTCGAGAAGGTGGTGTCCATCTTCAGCGTATCTACCGAAAACGACAGCACATCTCCCCTCGACGTTGAGAAACTCTCATCGTCGGCACAACTGGCAAGCAGGGCGCTCATCGCCATCCCTACACCCATTATATACAAAAATCCCTTTTTCCGTTTCATATCTATAAAAACGGAAAAAGGGAAATATTATTGTATCTGCCTCTACATAAACAGAGCAAAGATAGATGATCCTACAACCGTCAGCACACCGCAAACCACGATGCTCAGACTGCTCATGGCTCCCTCTATAGTACCCATTTCCATCGCCTTTGCCGTACCCAGCGCATGGGCAGAACAGCCGATGGCGATACCTTTGGCAATAGGCTCCTTGATGGAGAGAAGCTTCAGGAATTTCTCGGCAAAGATGTTGCCCAGCACACCCGTTACGATGATGACGACCACCGAAACCGAAACATGACCACCCAACTCCTCAGAAACGCCGATACCGATGGCGGTAGTGATGCTCTTAGGCAGGAAGGTAACGTAGGACGCATGGTCGAAATGGAAGATGAGGGCGAGAATGAGCACGGAGCAGAGACTCGCCAGCACGCCCGAAACAATGCCGATCAGCACAGCCCGATAATTCTTCTTCAGAAGCTCAACCTGCTGATAAAGTGGCACAGCCAGACAGATGGTGGCTGGTGTGAGCAGATAGCTGATGCTGTTGGCGCCTGCCGAATAGGTCTTGTAATCTACGCCCGTCAGCAGGAGCGTGATGATGACGAGGATGATGGAGATGAGCAGCGGGTTCATCAGCGACCATCCCGTCTTCAGCTTCAGCAGCATGCCTATGCCGTAGGCTGCCAGACTGATGAGAACGCCGAAGAAGACAGAATCCTGGAACAACTGGTTCATTTCTTCGCCTCCTTTCCTTTTCTGATTACCAACTGCGTAATCCAGCCCGAAGCACCCATCACGACGAAGGTGCTGACCACCGTAACTACGATATACTGGAACCATGCATTGCCGATATCCTGATAAGAATCAATGAGTCCTACGGCAGCCGGAATAAACATCACGGGCATGATGGCAATGAGGAAACTGCTGGTTTCGCGGATATGCTTCACCTTGAACAGTTTTGTTTCCAGCGCAAGGAAGAGCAGGATGATGCCATAGATGCTTGCCGGAATAGGCAATGGCAGCAAAAAATGAAGCAATTCCCCCGCAAAGGAGAAAGCTATGATTATCAAAAATTGAATTAAAAACTTCATGTTGAATTACTTTAAACCTTAAACCTTAAACCTTGGAACTTTGAACCTTTGAATCTAAATCAAGCTAACGTACTGCTCAATGAGGCTTGCCGTCTCTTCTACGCCCAGGCGCACAGTATCCAGGCAGATGTCGTAATCATCGGCATTTCCCCAGGTAAGGCCTGTATAATACTTATGATAAGCCACTCTGCAATCCTCGGTGTGCTCTACAAACTCCTCAGCTTCCTCATACGAAAAGCCCTTCTCCTCCTGAATCTCCTTGATGCGAGCCTCCAGATTGCCGCTCAGGAAAACAGAAATCAGGTCTTTGCGCTCGCGGAAGATATAGTTTCCGCAACGGCCAATGATGATACAGTCTTCATCGCCTATCATATCGGCAAGTGTATGGAGCGGTTTTTCTGTCAGCGCCCTCTGCGTTTCGCCAAGCGACGACATCGAGAAGAGCAGTTCATCTACCGGCCGCTCATCGAAGAAAGCCTCCATCTCGTCGAGCACTCCTCTCTGTTCAGCCATTTCCATCATATTTTTACGGGTATAAAAAGGAATACCATACTTTTCGGCGAGCAGCTTGCCCACGCGAATAGCGCCACATCCACACTGGCGCGCTATCGTTATAATCATGATTCTATAAAATTAAAACGTATATAATAATTACTCAGTTCCGTTATCCCCCTCCAGCCCATCCAGGGCGGGAGTTTTATATAGCAAAAAAGCTAAGAAGATTTGACTCTTCTTAGCTTTCTTGTGTCGGGGCGACAGGATTCGAACCTGCGACCACCTGTTCCCAAAACAGGAGCGCTACCGGGCTGCGCTACACCCCGCTTATACTAGAGAGTTATCATCAGAGATTTGAAGTCGGGGCGACAGGATTCGAACCTGCGACCACCTGTTCCCAAAACAGGAGCGCTACCGGGCTGCGCTACACCCCGCTTACTCATCTCTACGACACCTCTTAAGCATTGCTTTAAGCATCATTTCTGAATTGCGAGTGCAAAGGTACTACATTTTTTCGATTCCACCAAATTTTTCCCTAACTTTTTTCAAAAAAATATGCATTTTAATGCAAAATGGCTGGGAAACAGGCAAAAAATAAGGGCAACCCCTATCCGGAATTGCCCTTATACCTTATTATATATAGTGGCGGAAAAGAACCGCAACCATACTTGCTGAACTTCTAAATCAGAAACCGACTGCCCGAATCTGTCAAACCGAGAAGACCGGCAAATCTGATTTCAGACCGGCAAATCTGATTTTACTTGATGATTCCCTCTTCTACGAAAATCTTCTTCAAGATCTGGACAGCCTGCTCAACCTGCTCTCTAGTATGAGTAGCCATGAGTGCGAAACGTACCAATGTATCCTGAGGAGCACAAGCTGGAGGAATAACAGGGTTGATGAACACACCTGCATCATAAGCCATCTTGGTAACCACGAAGGTCTTCTCTGCATCGCGTACGTAAAGAGGAATGATTGGACTCTCTGTCTCGCCAATCTCGAAACCTTCCTCGCGGAAACGCTTCAAGGCATAGTTGGTTACATCCCAGAGATTCTCGAAACGCTCTGGCTCATTCTGAATGATGTGGAGAGCCTCGAGAGCTGCTGCTGTGGCAGCTGGAGTGTTAGAGGCGCTGAAGATGTAAGTACGGCAGTTGTGACGGAGGAAGTTGATCGTATCCTTGTCTGATGCGATGAAACCGCCGATAGAAGCCAGACTCTTAGAGAATGTACCCATGATGAGGTCTACCTCATCGGTCAGACCGAAGTGGTCGCAGACACCACGACCCTGCTTGCCGAATACGCCAAGACCATGAGCCTCGTCTACCATGATAGAGCAGTTGTACTTATGCTTGAGCTTAACGATTTCAGGCAAGTTAGCCAGGTCGCCCTCCATAGAGAACACACCGTCAACAACGATGAGCTTGATAGCCTCCTCAGGGAGCTTAGAGAGCACGCGCTCCAAATCTTCCATATCGTTGTGCTTGTAGTGAAGCTGGGTAGCGAATGAGAGGCGGCGGCCATCTACGATACTTGCGTGGTCGCGGTCATCGCAGATAATATAGTCGTTACGACCTACTACGCAAGCCAAGACACCCTGATTTACAGAGAATCCTGTAGAGAAACACAAAGTTTCATCCTTGCCCATAAACTCAGCAAGCTCCTTTTCGAGCTGCACGTGCAAATCGAGCGTACCATTGAGGAAACGGCTTCCTGCACAACCAGAACCATACTTGTCGAGCGCAGCCTTTGCTGCATCAATAACACGCTGGTCGTTAGTCAAACCTTGATAAGCATTAGAACCGAACATCAGGATTTTATGACCATCGATGTCGGTTACCTCTGTCATCTGCTTACTTGTGATCTCGCGGAAATATGGATACACACCGGCAGCCATATACTTCTGAGGTTCACGATAATTCTTGTATCTTTCTTGTAATTGTCCCATTATTAATAGGTGTACTTTATTTTCTTTTTTTATATTTTTCTAACTTTCAGGGTGCAAAGATACAAAAAAGAACTCAATAAATGGCTTTTTTTATAAGAAAGTTTACTTTTATAGTTTTTTTAATCGATATTTCTTGTTATTTTGGGTATTTTTATTACTTTTGCAGCCTAAATTTTACAAACTCTTGACTATATAATGAAGAAAAAGATACTTTTCATCATGAATCCGATTTCAGGAACAGCCAGCAAGGCGGCAGTTCCCAGTCTGATAGATTCTGTTTTGGACAAAGAACTTTTTGAGTACGAGATAAGAATGACTGAAAGAGCTGGGCACGCTTCGGAAATTGCTACCGAAGCGAAGAACAACCATGTAGATGTGGTTGTGGCGGTTGGCGGTGACGGAACCGTCAACGAGGTGGCCCGCTCACTGGTTCACTCCGATACTGCCCTCGGCATTCTGCCTTGCGGTTCGGGCAACGGACTGGCAAGACATCTGCTGCTCCCAATGAACCTGAAGAAATGCATAGAGGTCATCAACCAATGCCAGATTAGAGATCTGGATTATGGTGTCATCAACGACCACCCGTTCTTCTGCACCTGCGGCATGGGCTTTGACGCTTTCGTCAGCATGAAGTTTGCCGAGAGCGGCAAGCGTGGTCCTATCACTTATGCTGAAAATATCCTGCGCGAGGGATTGAAGTATAAGCCTGAGACTTACACGCTGGAGGACGAGACGGGCACCAAGCAGTATAAGGCGTTCCTCATTTCCTGTGCCAACGCATCTCAGTATGGCAACAATGCCTATATTGCCCCTCAAGCATCCATGAGCGACGGTTTGATGGATGTTGTCATCATGGAACCATTCGATGTAATCGAGGCGCCTCAGGTAAGTTTCGACATGTTCAACAAGACGCTGGACAAGAACTCGAAGATCAAGTCGTTCCGCTGCAAGAAGCTCCATATCACCCGCAGTCAGCCAGGCGTAATCCATTATGATGGCGACCCTGTGATGACGGGTGCAGAGATTGATGTTCACCTGGAAGAAAAAGGAATCAAGATGGTGGTGAACCCATTTGCCAACAAGAACGACCGCAAGCCGAACATGATTCAGTCTGCCTTTGCCGATTTCTTCAACGACATCAATGCCGTGCGCGATGATATTCATAAAGACATCCAGCGCCAGAGCAAAAGAGTAGAAGCTATCAGCAAACTGGTACAGAAGAAGCTGAACCTTTAAGTAGTGAGTAGTGATCACTAATCACTACTCACTAAGGTAGAATTCTTCCGTTATTTTCCTATACCATTCCGAGCGGTTTCCCTGCGAATCCATCATCGTTTCAACATGCTCTTCATAAGGCGAAATGCGATGCTTGGCAAAACTCAGCATAAAGCGCTTTGGCTGCTTGCACTCTACCGTCTTCACACCACACTTCCGTATAAGATAAAAACCTAATATACAAGACTCTGCAACAAACTGCTCCACTACTTCTACGGGAACAATTGCAGAGAAAATACCGTCATCAGAAAGCAGCCGTTTTACACCCGCAAACAAATCGCGGAACGGAAGACTGTCCGTATGTCTCGCCATCGCCCTCTTACTGTCCGGATTTTTCAAGCTATCTACAAAGAACGGAGGATTGCTCACTATCGCATCAAAAACACCGGCAGACTTCAAATCTTCAGCAGTTTCCAAAGCCTCAGCAGCTTCCGAAGTTCCCCCGAAATCCTGCAGTCTGCAGCATTCTATTTCCACCCTGTCGCGAAACGGACTTGCCATCACATTCTCCCTCGCCTGTCCGCAGGCATCAGCATCCATATCAATCCCTATGACCTCAGCTTCAGGAAAACGCTGCGCCATCATGAGCGAAATCAGTCCCGTTCCGGAACCGATGTCCAGAATCCGCCTGCCACCTTGCGCCCATGCACCCAGCAAAACGCCGTCAGTTCCCACTTTCATGGCACAACGGTCTTGCTCTATCTCAAACTGTTTAAATCGAAAATTACCCATAAATTCTTCTGTCTCTTTACAGAAGAAAACGAATGCGCCGCCGATTTATTTTATCGCAAGCAGCAGAAATTGCCACTTCCACCTGCAAAAGCAGCTACTTACATCTATAAAAACGGGTACTAATATATAGAAAAAGCAATTTTATTATTAAATAATCTATCATCTTCCACGATATTTCATAAAAAATGAGTACCTTTGCACGGAAAATAGAAATCATAACAAAATGGATAATAGAAGAACAAGTACCCGAATACAAATGATTGCAGATTACGAGGGCGACCCGAAAACCCTGATCGAAGACCAGGAAGAAGGTTTGTACCCTACCCTCTGCATGCGAGATATTGTAGTTTTCCCTACCAACATGACCCCTATCGTTGTGGGCAGAAAGGAAAGTCTGAATCTCGTCCGGATGCTGGAAAAGAAACCAGACACCATATTCTGCGTATTCTGCCAGAAGAACAAAGATACAGAATCGCCCTACGAAGAAGACCTCTACCCTGTAGGTGTCTTCGCCAAACTCATCAAGGTGATCAAGATGCCTGGCACAGAGCAGATGAGCATCATCATCCAGGGTCTGGGCAGATGTCAGATGAAACATCTCGTTCAAAAAGAGCCTTACACAGTAATTGACGTAAAAAGTCTTCCGGAGAAATGGCCTGACGAGAACAACGATGAACTCTTCAGAATGCTCTACGAGAACTTCCATTACGAAGCGACAGACTATATCAAATCAAACGCCAACTATACTGATGAGGCCATCCAGGCCATCAACGAACTCTCGAGCATTCATATGCAGTGCAACTTCATGTGCTCCCTCCTCCCTTTCTCCATCGAGGATAAAATCAAGATGCTGAAAGAGGAAAATCTCAGCGAGCGCATCATGATTGCCATCAGATCCCTGAACAAGGTGCGCCATCTGCTACGCATCCAGACTGAGATTGAGAACAAAACCCACTACGACCTCGATGAACAGCAGAAGGAATACTTCCTCAAGCAGCAGATCAAGAACATCAGGGAAGAACTGGGAGAAGGCAACGCCAGTCCGGAGAAGAAGGAGATTCTGGAGAAGGCGAAAAAGAAGAACTGGAGCGAGGAAACTGCCAAAATCTTCAAGAAAGAAATTGCCAAGCTCGACACCCTGAACCCACAGAGTCCTGACTATTCGATACAGATAGGATTCCTGCAGACCATGGTAGATTTGCCTTGGAACTCCTACACCCAGGACGACCTCAGTCTGACCCGTGCCAAGCGCATCCTGAACCACGACCACTACGGCATGGAGAATGTGAAGGAACGCATCCTGGAATTCCTCGCCGTAAGAGCACTGAACGGCGGCGGCAAGAGTCCTATCCTCTGCCTCTACGGTCCTCCGGGCGTAGGAAAGACCAGTCTGGGCAAGAGCATCGCAGCAGCCATGAAGCGCAAGTATGTACGCATGTCGCTGGGCGGTCTGCACGATGAAGCCGAAATCCGCGGTCACCGCCGCACCTATGTGGGAGCCATGCCGGGCCGCATCATCAAGAACATGCTGAAGGCAGGCAGCAGCAATCCGGTCTTCATCCTCGACGAGATTGACAAGGTGGCGCAGAGCAATTTCAACGGTGACCCAGCATCAGCCCTGCTCGAAGTGCTGGACCCGGAACAGAACAATGCCTTCCACGACAATTATCTCGATATGGATTACGACCTCTCCAAGGTACTCTTCATCGCCACAGCCAATGACCTGAGCGTCATTCCGCGTCCGCTCCTCGACCGTATGGAGCTGATAGAAGTAGGCGGCTACATCACCGAAGAGAAGACAGAGATTGCCAAGCGCCACCTCGTACCGGAAGAGCTGGAAAGCACCGGACTCGACAAGGTTTCGCCAAAGGTAAGTTTCAACAAGAATGCCCTCGAGTTCATCATCGAGCACTACACCCGGGAGAGCGGCGTAAGACAGCTGAAGAAGCAGATTGACAAGAGTCTGCGCAAGATGGCTTACAAACTTGCCTGCAACCAGGAGCTGAAGAACTACACCATCACCCCTGCCGAAGTAAAAGACCTGCTGGGCAATCCGCCGTTCAACCGCGACATCTACCAGGGCAACGACTATGCAGGAGTGGTAACCGGACTGGCCTGGACCTCAGTGGGCGGCGAAATCCTCTACATCGAAACCTCGCTCAGCAAGGGCAAGGCAGGCAAGCTCACCCTGACCGGAAATCTGGGCGACGTGATGAAGGAATCAGCCATTATCGCACTGGAATACGTCAAGTCGCACATCGACCTGCTCCAGGTAGACTACCGCATCTTCGAGCAGTGGAACATCCACATCCACGTGCCTGAGGGAGCTACCCCGAAAGACGGTCCTTCTGCCGGAATCACCATCGCCACCAGCATCGCCTCAGCCATCACCCAGCGCAAGGTGCGTGCCAACACAGCCATGACCGGCGAGATAACCCTCCGCGGCAAAGTGCTCCCGGTAGGCGGAATCAAGGAGAAGATTCTGGCAGCCAAGCGGGCAGGAATCAAGCACATCGTGATGTGCAGGGAGAACCAGAAGAACGTAGAGGAAATACCGGAGAAATATCTCAAAGGCGTAGACTTCCACTATGTAGAGAATGTGGCTGACGTCTGGCAGTTCGCGCTGACCGACGAGAAGGTGAAAAACCCTACAGACTTCAGCATTGAGGAAAATGATAAAAAAGAATAGAAATGAAATTTGAATTACAAGTAACAGATAAAGCAAGCGATGCGCGTACAGGCATCATCACCACCGACCACGGACAGATCAAGACCCCAATCTTCATGCCCGTAGGAACCGTAGGAAGCGTGAAGGGCGTCCACTTCGAGGAACTCAAGAAGCAGGTCATGGCACAGATTATCCTCGGAAACACCTATCACCTCTACCTGCGCCCAGGTCTTGACGTCATCAGGGCAGCAGGCGGATTGCACAAGTTCAACGGCTGGGACCGTCCTATCCTCACCGACAGCGGCGGCTTCCAGGTCTTCTCGCTCACCGGCATCCGCAAGCTCAAGGAAGAAGGCTGCGAGTTCCGCTCCCACATCGACGGCAGCAAGCACTTCTTCACACCGGAGAATGTAATGGACACCGAGCGCATCATCGGAGCCGACATCATGATGGCCTTCGATGAATGTCCACCGGGACAGAGCGATTACCAGTACGCCAAGAACAGCCTCATGCTCACCCAGCGCTGGCTAGACCGCTGCATCAAGCGGTTCAACGAAACCGAGCCCCTCTACGGCTATCAGCAGAGTCTCTTCCCTATCGTTCAGGGCTGCACCTTCCCGGAACTGCGCCGCGAAGCAGCCAAATACATTGCCGACAAGGGAGCCGACGGAAATGCCATCGGCGGACTTGCCGTAGGAGAGCCTACCGAGGTGATGTATGAGATGATAGAAGTAGTGAACGAAATCCTGCCGAAAGACAAGCCGAGATATCTGATGGGCGTAGGAACCCCGCAGAACATCCTCGAAGCCATCGAGCGCGGCGTAGACATGTTCGACTGCGTAATGCCGACCCGCAACGGCCGCAACGCCATGCTCTTCACCTATCAGGGCACGATGAACATGCGCAACAAGAAGTGGGAGAAAGACTTCAGTCCGATAGATCCAGACGGCTGCGACATCGACCTCGTAACCACGAAGGCCTACCTCCACCACCTCTTCAAGGCCCAGGAGCTGCTGGCGATGCAGATAGCCAGCATCCACAACCTCTCTTTCTATCTGCGCCTCGTGACCGATGCCCGCCATCATATCGAGCAGGGCGATTTCGTGGCATGGAAGAATTCCATCATCGACCAGCTTGGCCGAAGAATTTAAGTAAGCAAGCATCATGAAAGATTTTAAGAAAATAAGAAAACACCGCCGGCTCTACCGCACCGGCCGATGGGCTTCCCGCAAGTTCGGGTGGCTCATCAGGGCTGTGCGCTGGCTGGCTCACAAGCTCCGGTTCCTGCGCATATTCCGGTTTCTCAACCCGTTCAGGTACATCAAGAAGCTCGACTGGTACATTATCAAGAAGTTTCTGGGCTACTATTTCTTCTCCATCGCCCTGATCATCTCCATCGCCATCGTCTTCGACTTCAACGAGAACCTGTCAAAATTCACAGAGCACCATGCACCGGCGCGCGCAATCATCTTCGATTACTACGCCAACTTCGTGCCCTATTTTGCCAACCTCTTCAGTGCGCTGTTCGTGTTCGTGGCGGTCATTCTCTTCACCACCAAGATGGCAAGCAATTCCGAAATCATCGCCATCCTGGCGTCGGGAGTATCCTTCAAGCGTCTCCTTCGCCCATACATGATTACCTGCGTGCTGCTCTCAGCCCTCTCCTTCGGGCTTTCAGCCTACGTCATTCCCCACGGAACCGTCATCAGGCAGAACTTCGAGACGATGTACAAGAACAAGAAGAAGAATACCAGTGCCGAGAATGTACAGCTGCAGGTAGACAAGGGAGTGATTGCCTATATGCAGCATTATGACAACAGCATGAAACGCGGCTACGGATTCTGTCTCGACAAGTTCCAGGACAAGAAACTCGTAAGCCACCTTACAGCGATGGACATCCAGTACGACACCATTTCCGACAGCAAGTATCACTGGAAACTGAGCAACTGGAAAATCCGCAAGCTCCAGGGCATGAAGGAGCATATTACGAGCGGAGCCCAGAAGGACACCATCATCATGATGGAACCTACCGACCTGGTCTATTCCAAGGGTCAGCAGGAAACCTTCACCAGTCCTGAGCTCCGCGATTACATCTCCAAGCAGATTAACCGCGGTTCGGGCAACGTAGTGCAGTACGAGGTAGAATACCACAAGCGCATCGCCTCTTCCTTCGCTTCGTTCATCCTCACCATCATCGGCGTCTCCCTCTCAGCCCGCAAGCGCAAGGGCGGCATGGGAGCAGCATTGGGCGTTGGACTTGCGCTGAGTTTCGGCTACATCATGCTGCAGACGGTTTCTGCCACCTTCGCCATCCAGGCCAACTTCCCGTCTGTTCTGGCAGCGTGGCTTCCAAACTTCCTCTTCGCCATCGTAGCCTACTTCTGCTACCGCAAAGCACCGAGGTAATTATCAATTAATATTATAGTTTATAGCAGCCATGCTCCCCTATAAACTATAAACTGTAAACTATAAACTATAGAAGAATGTATTTCGACGAATTAGATTTAAACGACAACGTGCTCGACGCATTATATGACATGCGCTTCGACACATGCACTCCAGTACAGGAAAAGTGCATTCCAGAGATATTAGAAGGTCACGATGTCTTGGGTGTAGCCCAGACCGGAACCGGCAAAACCGCAGCCTATCTGCTGCCGGTATTGAGCAAGCTCGATGACGGCGGTTATCCGAAAGACGCCATCAACTGCGTCATCATGTCACCAACCCGCGAGCTCGCCCAGCAGATAGACCAGGCGATGCAAGGCTTCGGCTATTACCTGCAGGGCGTGAGCAGCGTAGCCGTATACGGCGGCAACGACGGCAACCGTTACGATCAGGAGTTGCGCAGCCTCCGCATGGGCGCCGATGTAGTCATCGCCACCCCGGGCCGCCTCATCTCCCATATCTCTCTGGGCAATGTAGACCTCAGCAAGGTAAGTTTCTTCATTCTTGACGAGGCCGACCGCATGCTCGACATGGGTTTCTCTGACGACATCAAGACCATCGCGTCAAAACTGCCAAAGACCTGCCAGACCATCATGTTCTCGGCAACCATGCCTGAGAAGATAGAAGAACTGGCTAAGACCTTGCTCAAGAATCCGGTAGAAATCAAACTTGCCGTCAGCAAGCCAGCCGAGAAAATCAAGCAGGAAGCATACGTATGCTACGAAACACAGAAGATGACCATCATCAAGGACATCTTCAAGGCGGGCGACCTGAAGCGCGTCATTGTCTTCAGCGGCAGCAAATTCAAGGTGAAGCAACTCGCAGCTTCCCTCCAGCAGATTGGAGTAAACTGCGGAGCCATGCACAGCGACCTGGAACAGGCTGAGCGCGATGATGTGATGTTCAAGTTCAAGAGCGGACAGTATGATGTTCTCGTAGCTACCGATATTGTGGCGCGCGGAATCGACATCGATGATATTGAGATGGTCATCAATTACGATGTTCCTCACGATACAGAAGATTACGTTCACCGCATCGGCCGTACTGCCCGTGCCAACCGCGATGGTAGAGCCATCACCTTCGTGAGCGAAGAAGACCAGTACTGGTTCCAGCAGATAGAGAAGTTCCTGGAGAAGGTGGTAGACAAAATGCCTCTCCCTGAGGGATGCGGCGAAGGTCCTGAATACATCAAGCTTAACAAGCCGAAGAAGAAAGGCGCAAACGGAAGAAACAACAGACGCGGTAACGGCAAAAACGGCGAGGCCGGAAAGAACAGTGCCAAGAACCGCCGACAGAAAGACCGCGACCAGACTTCTCACAAGCGCAAGCCAAACAAGCCAAACGAGCGTCAGGAAAAAGCACCACGCAGCAACGAACAGCAGCCTCAGCAGGGTAACAAGCAGCAGAACGCAAAGCAGCAGCCACAGCAGGGCAACAAGCAGCAGAACGCAAAGCAGCAGAACAGAAAGCCAGCCCAGCCAGGCGAGCAGCCAAAGAACAGCAACAGCCAGAAGCGCCGCAATAACAGCAACCAGCAGCGCCCAGGCACCGAGAACAATGTTCGCCCAGGCAGCAACGGCCGTGGCAGAGGCGTAGCCCAGAAAAAGGGCGACAAGCCGGCTGCACACAAGCACACCCCTATCGTAAATCCACAGAAGCAAGAAAATGCTGTGAAGAAATTCATCAAGCGCATCTTCGGATTCAAGAAATAGGAAATAAATTATCTTTTAAAAGAAAAGAGGAATGATGAAAGCGCTACCCCTCACCCCGCTCATGACCATCAGCCTCACACTGACGATCGGAATCATCATAGCCAAATGGGGCTATGATGATTTCAATATGCGCTTCTGGCTCATCATCTCCATCATTTCATGCGCCCTTAGCAGCATCATCTTTTTCCTTACTAAGTTTTTAAGCAAAAAAGCTTACTTCAACAGGAGCCACCAGTTTCTCATCTACTCCCAATGCGTGATGATTCATTTATGCATTCTGAGCCTTGGGGCTTTTCTTACCTGCAAGCAAATAGCTGATTCCCAAACCTCTACACAACTGAAAAACTGGCAGGAACTGCCTTACCTCACACGGGCAAAAATCAATACCGAACGCTATAAAAGCAATATTGAAAGCAAACTGGTTTCCCTTCACGTAAAACAGCAAGACTATGCAGTCATCGCAGCCATGGCGCTGGGCGACAAGAGCGCACTCGACTCGAACACCCGAAACAGTTACTCCATTTCCGGAGCCAGTCACATCTTGGCAGTAAGCGGACTTCATATAGGCATTATCTTCCAGCTTTTCATCTTTCTGCTAGGCGGCAGAAAGTACTCAGTTTACACCATCATCCTGTCCCTCATCTCCATCTGGACCTACGTTTTTCTCATAGGATTGCCGGCAAGTGCAGTCCGTGCAGCCATCATGCTTTCAGCCTACAGCTTAAGCTTAGCTTTCCATCGTACCGGTCTGCCGCTCAACACTTTATCCTCAGCTTATATATTTATGCTCTTCATCAGTCCGCTCTATCTTTTCGAGTTGAGTTTCCAGCTTTCGTTCCTGGCCGTAGCCTCCATTCTGTTGTTCTTCACACCCCTTTACACCCTCCTCCCCATCCGCAGCCGTTTCATCCGTTGGGCATGGGGACTCCTTTGCGTTTCACTGGCAGCCCAGATAGGAACCCTTCCGGTCATCGTCTACACCTTCGGCAGAATATCGTGCTATTCACTTCTCACCAATTACATCGCCATTCCCGCAGCAACCCTCATCCTATATCTTGGAGCAGCATTAATCCTGTTCTCCCCACTCACGTTATGGGCGCCCATAGCACCGGTTGCCGCCCCACTCATCAGCCTTACATCAGGCGCCCTGACCAGCATCACCCAGTTTTTGAATACAGCCATAAAACTGATCAGCATGCTGCCTGGAGCAAGCATCGAAAACGTAAGAATCAGTCTGCCTCAGGTAATCGGCCTCTACGCTATCATCCTGCTCATTTATGCCCTATGGCGCAGGATAGATAAACAGAAGTCGTCAGAATGCAAGATTCCCTAAAACGGAGATAAAGGCTTAAACCCCGAAAAACGTCTCTTATATAATAAGGTGTGCGTACACAAAAGCGCTACAAATCGAGGTTAAGAATGTTAAAAAATAACTTTTTTCTACTTTTTCTTCATTTTTTCTTTCTTTTTGTTGGTGTTTTCGAGAAAAACATGTATCTTTGCAACCAGAAATAAAAAATAAGAATTTAAACTCAATAAAAGATTAAAGATTATGAAAGCATCAGAAGTCATCGCGAATCTCCAAAGAAGATTCCCAAACGAGCCTGAGTACATTCAGGCAGTTAGTCAGGTACTCGGTACTATCGAGGAAGAGTACAACAAGCACCCAGAGTTTGAGAAGGCAAACCTCATCGAGCGTCTCTGCATTCCAGACCGCATCATCCAGTTCCGCGTATCTTGGGTAGATGATAAGGGCAACGTACAGACTAACATGGGTTACCGCGTTCAGCACAACAACGCGATTGGCCCTTACAAGGGAGGTCTTCGCTACCACAAGTCAGTAAACTTGGGTATTTTGAAGTTCTTGGCTTTCGAGCAGACATTCAAAAACTCTCTTACTACTCTCCCAATGGGTGGTGCTAAGGGTGGTTCTGACTTCTCTCCACGTGGCAAGAGCAACAACGAGGTAATGCGTTTCTGCCAGGCTTTCATGACAGAACTTTATCGTCACATGGGTCCAGACGAGGATGTTCCAGCTGGTGATATCGGTGTAGGTGGCCGTGAGGTAGGTTACCTCTTCGGAATGTACAAGAAGTTGACACACCAGTTCCAGGGCGTCTTGACCGGTAAGGGTCAGGAGTTCGGCGGTTCATTGATTCGTCCTGAGGCTACAGGTTACGGTAACGTATACTTCCTCTGCAACATGCTCGCTACCAAGGGTATTGACATCAAGGGCAAGACAGTTTTGGTTTCAGGTTCAGGTAATGTAGCCCAGTACACTATGGAGAAGTTGCTCCAGTTGGGTGCTAAGCCAGTTACATGTTCAGATTCAGACGGTTACATCTACGACCCAGACGGAATCGACCGCGAGAAGCTCGATTACATCATGGAGCTCAAGAACGTCGAGCGTGGCCGTATCAAGGAGTATGCAGAGAAGTATGGTGTAAAATATGTTGCAGGTGCTAAGCCTTGGTTTGAGAAGGCAGACATCGCTCTCCCATCAGCTACTCAGAACGAAATCAACGAGGAGGCTGCTAAGGCATTGGTTGCCAACGGCGTTATCGCTGTAAGCGAGGGTGCAAACATGCCAACTACTCCAGAGGCTATCAAGGTATTCCAGGATGCTAAGATTCTCTACTCTCCAGGTAAGGCAGCCAACGCAGGTGGTGTTGCAGTATCAGGTCTTGAGATGAGCCAGAACTCAGAGCGTCTGAAGTGGTCTCGTGAGGAGGTTGATGCTAAGCTCCACGACATCATGAACGATATTCACGCTAACTGCGTGAAGTATGGTACAGAGCCAGACGGTTACATAAATTACGTAAAGGGTGCAAACGTAGCCGGCTTCCTGAAGGTAGCTAAGGCTATGATGGCTCAGGGCATTGTATAAGGCTAGAAAATTTTTAATAAACATCTTAAAAAATTTAAAATAATAGGAAATAGCGGGTCTGTGAAAGATCCGCTATTTTTTGTGTTTACTCCTTCCCCCACTCCTTCTTTACATCAAAGCAGGGACAGGCTTTGTTGGCAAATTCATTATGACCATGAATCGTGGCTAATGGATATTCCTCCTTCAGCTGCTCAATTAGGGCATGAATTAAAGGGCAAAATCGGCTATTCATGGGCTAAAAAGGGGGTTATGTAATCAGGAAACTCTAATTTTTCCGTTTTTCATCGCTGAAAACAGGTATTGGGAGAATGCATAAAAAGCGAGCGCTATGATTTAAAAAGTAAATATATATTCTATTCGTAACCCAACATACAGACTTCACTTTACACACGAAATATACATACAAAATAGCTATATAACAATAGATTACACATTTCCATCTCAGCATTATTGTTATGTAGTTTCTAGCTTTCAGAACTATTGATACGTCAATAATTTGTCAATTACTAGCAAAGATAATAAAAAGCAGGCAAACCAAAGAATTTTATCACGTTATTTAACGGAAAAATGCAAAATATGGGGGATAGGAAGATGTTCCCCCCTCCTAAGGGTGAAAAATGCCCCTCCTCAGACATAAATCCGTCTCAGACTTGACGTATTTTTGACAAATTCGAGGGGTAAATAAGGGGTAGAATGAGGTAAAGAGAGGAGAAAAAGCAATATAAGAACTCATTTCCGGCACTAGAGAATGTAGATTATACGTAAGCGTCTCCGCGTTTATACCTTGCATAATTCAAAAAAAAACAGTAACAGCTGATTAAACTAATGCTGTTGCTGCTTTTTCCATCGGTCAGGAAGTAAGTCTCTATATTTTTCCCATGGAGTATTTGGTTGCCATTCTGCAGTCTTTTCTATTACGTCGCATATGTATTCAAACAGATTGATGCCATTCAGTCTGCATGAGATGGCGATGGAATATAGGATAGCCGCACGTCCTGCTCCTTCGTGCGAGCCAAAGAACATTGAGTTTCTTCTTGATAGTGATATGTACCTCTGGATTCTCTCAA
>ERZ779643.513-NODE-513-length-32427-cov-3.401520_pt1 | contig 32427 bp, 27 predicted proteins | sample MGYA00511564_ERZ779643 | MGnify/ENA primary metagenome ERZ779643 (study PRJEB29588, sample SAMEA2147114) | human gut metagenome | biome: human gut; feature: human-associated habitat; material: faeces | place: Denmark | collected 2008/2010 ...
ACGTGCACGTAACCTGATTGAAGCGATCATGTGGCACGGAGGCGAAGGGGAAGCCTCGAAGAACTTATTCAAGCGGATGACAAAGGCAGAACGGGATGCTGTCATTGCTTTCCTGAACTCTTTATAAACATACACATCTTATGACTATAAAAATGAAACAGCTATTGATATTGATTGTGGCCTGCTTGTTGTGGCCGTTGGGTGCTTTCGCCCAATATGAAGAAGATACCGAGAATGGAGTTGTATCTTTGGCGGGGAAAGAAGGTTTTTCCATCGCTACGAAGAAAGGGGATTTTGTGTTTAAACCTTACCTTTTGGTACAGACAAGTGCTAGTGTAAACTATTATGACGATGAAGGTTTGGATCCTGCTTATAACCAGGATAACATTCATAACACGGGATTCGCCATTCCGTATGCCATTTTGGGATTTACGGGAAAGGCTTTCAACCGGGTGACATTCAACCTGTCAATCAATGCGGCAGGCAGTGGCGGGAATATTCTTCAACAAGCCTGGTTCGACTACGAGGTGAAGGAGAGTTTAGCCTTTCGTGTGGGGAAATTCAAGACGCCTTTTACCCATGCCTATCTGACTACATTGGGAGAAACCCTGATGCCTACGTTGCCGGTGTCGTTGACTTCATCGGTGATTCTTCCTTATTCCTTGAATGCCGTGACACCCAATATCGGAACCGGATTCGATCTAGGTGTTGAAATACACGGTTTAGTGAACAAGAAGTTCGGCTATGAGGTAGGTATCTTCAATGGAACGGGTAGTTCGGTGAATACAGCTACGAAGACATTCAGCGACGACTGGCATATCCCGTCTTTACTCTATGCCGGACGGATTACGTATATGCCTAAAGGTATCATGCCCGCCACGCAAGGAAATCCGAATCGCCTGCGAGAAGACAAACTCTTGTTCGGGCTCTCGTCTTCATTGAATGTAGAGAGTGAAAGTGAAAGTACCAACGACTTCCGTGCCGGAGCTGAATTTGCTATGTTGAAGAACCGGCTCTATCTCGGAGCGGAGATTTACTACATGCAAGTCGGTTTTACCGAGCGGCAGAAGATTGATAAGACGTATCACTACCTGGGCGGATATGTTCAGGGTGGGTATTTCGTACTTGATCGTTTGCAGGCGACTGCCCGTTACGACTTCTTTAACCGTAACGGATTAGATACAAATGGTTTCTTGAATATGCCGGCAGTAGGCTTCAACTATTTCTTCCGGGGGTGTAACCTGAAGTTGCAGGCCATGTATCAGTTTATCGGTCGTACAGGACATGACCGGCAGATTGACCGGGATAATGATGATCTCGGTTTGGCGATGCATTCCGGAACGGTTATGCTTCAATATACATTCTAACAGAGGGTCATAGATTATGAATATGAAAACTGTCTTATCGGTGTGTATTGGACTGAGTCTGCTGTTTTCTCCGGCGTGCGATGATGGGAAAATCTATGAGGAACATATTTCTACCGAGCGTGAAGGAGGAACAGTGAACTTGACTGGATATTTGCAAGGTGTTGATTCTTGGCCTGGTGGTTATAGTATTGTGTTGGCTGGTTTTGTCGGGACAAATGAATATGCCCAAACTGCCCAAGGAATTACGCCGGAAAAGGATGGAAGCGTTCGTATGACTCTTCAGGGGATACCTGCAGAAGTGACACATATAGAAGTGTGTGCTATCAATAAGTTGCGCAAGCGGATTGCTACTTTCTATGCAGTCGATTATGAAGAAACATCAGATACGTTACGTCTTGATATGGGAACAATCGATGCCCGTATGTATGGTGTAATTCAGTCGGACGTGTTCGATCGTTCTTGTACCGCTTGTCATGGAGGTAGTACAGAACCTGCCGCGGGTTTATATCTGACGGAAGGGAAAAGTTATACTGCCCTAGTTGGTGTAGTGGCAGACCAAAGTAAAGACAGCCTTTTACTGGTCAATCCTGGAAATGCACAGGAAAGTTTCCTGCATGTCATGCTTCGGGAGAATGTGTTGAGGTACGATCATACGCAAATTATAACTTCGGCAAATACGTTACAGTTGATTGACGACTGGATTAACAACGGAGCTAATGAATAATAATATATGAATTAGGATGGAATGGAAAAGAAGAACATATGTTGAAGGTTCTGTTGAGGCACAGATATCTTCTTTTATTGGTGAAGGAGGAACAACAGAGTATCATGTTTTGCTATCTGTTACAAATAGTCATCTATCTTTTGCAGAACAGTTTCAATCTCTTCAGCAAGCATATTCTCGTTGTTTGGAAAGTGAACTGAATGGTGGTGCTGTAGCTGTCTTTCGCCGGTATTTCTTGAGTGATGTCGCCAATCAGGCAGATTGGGTGACAGCTTGGGAATGTGAGCAGACCCCATGTGCGTTATCAATACTGCAACAAGCACCGCTGAATGGAACAAAGGTCTCATTATGGGCATGGTTGGTGACCAATACTTCCATAACGACAGAAATGAATGGGATGGTATTGGCTCGAAGGGGAGAATATACACATATGTGGACAGCAGGAGCTTATAATAAGGCTTCAAACGTTGAATACCAAACGCGGCTTTTACTTAACGACTATGTGATGCAACTGATAACTAAAGGTTGTACATTGGCCAAAGACTGTATTCGTACATGGTTCTTTGTGCAGAATGTAGATGTAAATTATGCAGGAGTGGTAAAAGCACGGAAAGAAGTGTTTCTAACACAGAATTTGACAGAAGAAACACATTATATAGCAAGTACAGGTATAGAAGGGCGTTCTGCTGATCCTTCTGTTCTGGTAACAATGGATACTTATGCAATACAAGGACTTTTACCAAATCAAATTCAATTCCTTTATGCTCCGTCGCATCTGAATCCGACATATGAATATGGTGTGACATTTGAAAGAGGAACAGCTGTGACCTACGGTGACCGGAAGCAGATTTTTATTTCAGGTACCGCCAGTATTGATAATCGGGGGGAAATTGTCGCTCCAGGAAATATTATAAACCAGGTAAAACGTATGATGGAGAATGTTGAGGCTTTGTTGGCTGAAGCTGGAGCGACATGGAAGGATGTGATGCAATCTATTGTCTATTTGCGTGATCCTGCCGATTCCCATGTGGTGTCTGATTTCTTTGCTGAAGAATATCCTGGTCTGCCTTGCCTGCTTGTACATGCACCCGTGTGCCGACCGGGCTGGCTCTGCGAAACGGAGTGTATCGCTGTTATTCCAGTATCGAACGAAATATATTCTCCTTTTTAGCTCTATCAATTATTCCTAATTTGTGTATGGATGTATATATAAAACTTGGCGTTGGAATGTTATATATACATCTGATATTCTAATAAATACAATTTTAGTCACTAAAAGAGATAGCTTATGGAAGAAAAAGAAGTATCTTTGGAAACACAATTACCCATACGATTAGATATAGCTATGTATAAAAAAGGGCTTTACAGAGAAACAGACAAGATGAGCGACTTGATTTGCGAGAACTATCCGATGGTGTTGGTGATGAGCCGCTTCGGAATCGCATTGGGCTTTGGTGAAAAGAGTATCGGTGAGGTATGCCGGCAAAATGGTGTAGATGCCAACACCTTCCTGACGGTAGTTAATTTCCTAACGGGTGAGGTGCAGGGTTTAACTGACGAGATTAGCAGAGCCTTGTCGTTGGAGACCTTGATCCGTTATCTGCACAATGCACACGATTACTTCTTGGCATTCCGCTTACCAAATATGCGGCGCAAACTTAACGAGGCGATTAGTATCTGTCCGGAAGACGTGGCATTCGTTATCCGCCGTTTCTTTGATGAATATGCAGAAGAGGTGAACAAGCACATGACGTATGAAGAAAAGGTTGTCTTTCCATATGTACGAGATTTATTGAATGGAAAGGTAAGTGACAAGTATAATATCTCAATCTTTCGAAAACGTCATGAACAGATCGATCAGAAGCTGTCCGACCTGAAAAATATTCTGATCAAGTATTATCCCGGTGAGGGAGGCCATTTGCTGAACAGTGTATTGTTTGACCTCTTTACAACCGAGGAAGATCTGGTTTCTCACTCTTTGGTAGAAGACAATTTATTCGTTCCTTCTATCGTTTGGTATGAAAACAAGATGTTAAATCGGTAACTCCGAATGGTATGAAACTAAGTTTGAAGATAGCGATTGTAGAGCCCTCGGTGATGGTTCGTACCGGGTTAGGTACGTTGCTGCGGAAACTATCCGGAATGCAGATCACAGTCGTTGAAATTCTGAAGGTAGAATCATTACTCGAATCGCTTCGTATCCATAAGCCGGATGTTTTAATCGCCTGTCCGCAGTTGTTATTGCATCATTCGTTCCATCGTCTGAGAGAAGAATCTGCTCAGGCCGAGATGAAAATCATGGCTTTAATGACATCTCTTTGTCCGATGTCTCTATTGCGGATGTTCGATGAACAAATCAGCTTGTATGATGCGTCTGAACAAATCCGGGAGAAACTGGAGCGATTGATAGATGTCTCCAGTGATGATGGTTCAGTTGAGAATGGAGAAGAACAGCAAAGCCTGAGTGCGCGGGAAAAAGAAATTGTTATCTGTGTGGTGAAAGGAATGACCAATCGTGAAATAGCCGACAAGCTCTTCCTTTCGGCTCACACGGTCATTACACATCGGCGAAACATTGCCCGCAAGTTGCAAATCCATAGTCCCAGTGGTTTGACGATCTATGCGATTGTCAATAAATTGGTAGAATTGAAGGATATAAAACAATAAGAAAAGATGATGTAACAGGAATGTAATATGGATGTTTCTGAAATGTAACAGAAGTTAAGCTATCTTTGCACAAAATTCAACTTCATGAAAATCAGAAATATTCTAATTGTATTAAGTTTGCTGGTTATTAGTCTGGGTTTGCAGGCACAAGAAAAGCCAGCCAAATCGTTTTCGTCATTTGTTGACTCGTTGGCCAAAGTGGAAGAACCTTCCGAAGAACTCTTAAACAAGATTCGGAATATGCCGAACATCGAAGTAGGAAAAGGTATCTCTTTTGAACCTGCAGATAAGCGATATAAGATGACGATGCGTTTCCGTATGCAAAACATGGCATCGGTGTCTTTGAATGATGACTTTTCCTATTCCGAAGCTGAGGCACGTGTGAAACGTTTGCGTTTGCGCTTCGATGGTTATATATTCTCTCCGAAATTACTTTATTCGATCCAATTGGGATTCACTCCTTATGATTCTAAAGATTTGCCAAATGGAAATGTGAATATTGTGCGTGATGCAATGGTGTATTATATGCCTACTTACGACTTCAGTATTGGTTTCGGTCAAACTAAGATCAAGGCTAATCGTGCTCGTGTCAATTCTTCCAGTGCTCTTCAGTTTGTAGATCGTAGTATCGTCAATTCTGAATTTAATCTTGATCGAGACTTCGGTTTCTTTGCGGAGTATTATAAACCGGTTGTTGGTGACTTCAATGTCGCCTTGAAAGGTTCAATCACGTTAGGTGAAGGTCGTAACTGGAGTACGAGTAGTCAAGGTGGATTGGCTTATACAGGGCGTGTCGAACTTTTCCCTTTTGGTCGTTTTAAGTCTTTGGGAGATATTGCAGAGGGAGATTTTGAGCGGGAAGAACATGTGAAGGTGTTGTTGGCTGGTGCTTATTCATTTAATAACAAGACAAATCGTTTACAAGGACAGAACGGAGCCTATATTCCAAATAATGAGTTGAGAGATTTGAATAGTTACTTCGTCGATTTTATCTTGAAATATAATGGTTTCGCTTTTTATACGGATTTTATGGGACGGCAGTGTAGTGAACCACTCTTTACGACAGATCCGGAAACCTGTATTTATACTGGAAACGGATTGAATGTTCAGGCCAGTTATTTATTCCCGAAAAATTGGGAAGTAGCTGTACGTAATTCTACACTCTTCCCGGAAGAGAAGGTTCAGAAGATTGTTGGCTATGAGAACTATAATCAGACAACACTGGCGGTTACCCGATATTTAATAGGTCATAGCTTAAAAATTCAGGCTGATGCTTCCTATAATCATCAACTGAATCCGGTAGATCCGACTTATAGTCGTTGGCAATTCCGATTCCAAGTGGAATTGGGTCTGTAATAAAGGAATCAGAATACTAAACAGAGCGGATTTAGAGTCTTATACAAAAGATTCTGAATCCGTTTTTTATATATTGAAAAGTTAATTTTTGGAAATTCTAAAATCGTGATTTAAACAAATGCCTGTTGTCTGAGTCTATTCATTCAAACTTACTAACAAAGAAATGTGATTCGCAATTCTAATAATTATCAGAGCAGATGAAAACAGGCATAAAACTACTAGTTCTACTGATGTTACTGGTTAGTCCGGTAATGGCGCAGCAAAAAGGTGTTGAAATAACGGGAAAGGTGCAGGAGAAAGACACTCAATTGGCCATTGAACAAGCCTCAGTACGGCTTTTGAGTGTGAAAGACAGTAGTATGGTTCGAGGTGTTGCTAGTAGCACGGATGGTTCCTTTTCATTGAAGAATGTTCGGAAAGGTAATTATATTCTGAATATTACTTATATTGGCTTTGATCCATTATATAAAAATATATCAGTGGCAGGAACAGCCCCGGTTCGTTTGGGAACCTTGGAATTGACAGATGGCAGTGTTCGTTTGCAAGTTGCCGTAATTACAGGAAAAGCTCCTGAAGTTGTGGTTCGCAATGATACTACCGAATATAATGCTGATTCTTATAAAGTAACAGAGGGCTCTATGTTAGAAGATTTGCTCAAGAAAATGCCAGGTGTAGAGGTTGACAGTGAAGGTAAAGTGACCGTTAACGGTAAGGAAATAAAGAAGATTATGGTTGATGGCAAGGAATTCTTCTCTGACGATCCGAAGATTGCTTCTAAGAATTTACCTGCTAAGATGATTGATAAAGTTCAGGTATTAGATAAGAAGAGCGATATGGCTCAGATGACCGGTTTTGATGATGGTGAAGAAGAAACCGTATTGAACCTGACCGTTAAGCCCGGAATGAAGCAAGGTTGGTTCGGAAATGCTTATGGTGGTTATGGAAGTAAAGATCGCTATGAAGGAAATGCCATGGTGAATCGTTTTTATAATAACGATCAGCTGACTTTTATGGGTGGGTTGAATAATACGAATAATATGGGCTTTTCTGATCTGGCATCTACGATGTTCTCTGGAATGCGTGGAGGAATGCGTGGAAATGCCGGGACAGGTATTACTTCTTCAGGTAATGCCGGATTAAATTTCAGTAAAGAATTTAACAAGAAGATTACTTTAGGCGGTAATACTCGCTATTCTCATTCAGATAATGATGCTGAGAAGAAAAGTAATGAACAGACTTTCCTTCCGGGTGATAGTATTTCGTATGCCAGTAATCATACCGTGAGTAATAGTGTAAGTGATAATGCCGGATTTAATTTTCGCTTGGACTGGCGTCCGGATACGTTGACACAAATTTTCTTTACGCCTGATTTCGGTTACAGTAAAAGCCATTCTTCTGAAATCAAGAATACAAGTACACGTTTGAACAGCGATACCTTGAATACAAGTAATTCGGATGTGTTTTCAGACGGCGCAGGTTATAATTTAAGTGGCCGGTTGGAATTTAGTCGTAAGCTGAACAGTAAGGGTCGTGTGTTGAGTTTCTCTTTGTCGGGCGGGGTAAATGACTCATATACAAATGAAGTCAATTATTCTAATACGGAATATTTGCAGGAACAACGGAACGAGTTAGTCGACCAGCATATTCGTTATGATAACAAGAGTTACAATTATAGGGCCTATATTTCATGGGTTGAACCATTAGGGCATAATAACTTCTTGCAAGCGACTTATAGCTTTTCTCAGCAACAGCAAGAGTCGTTGAAGAATGCTTATACTCCTGATCTCGAAACAGGAGAATATAATGTGCTTGATACGGCTTATAGTAAGAACTATCGTAACAGCTATATTAACCAGCGAGCGAGCTTGAGTTTTAAGGCACAAAGAGAGAAGTACAATTATACGATTGGCTTCAATGTGGATCCTTCTTATTCCCGGAGTGAGAACTTTATAGGTGATACAGTTTTGTCTGACTTAAGTCGGAAGGTAGTAAATTTTTCTCCAATGATCCGGTTTAATTATCGCTTTAATAAGCAGACAAATCTGCGAATCCGTTATGACGGACGGACAACGCAGCCTTCCATGACTCAATTACAACCGGTAGTAGATATTTCTGACCCATTGAATATTGTAACGGGTAATCCGGATTTGAAACCGAAATATACAAATAGCATGCGGGTTGATTTTGGTCAGTTTGCTCCTGAGAAGCAACGGGCTATTATCGCCATGTTGAACGGTAGTTATACATTGAATGATATTGTCAGTAAAACTGTTTTTGATGGAACTACGGGAGGCCGTGTTACTACCTATGAAAATGTAGATGGAAATTATAGTTTTAACGGCCGCGTCATTGTTAATACACCGTTGAAGAACAAAAAGTTTACAATCAATACGATGAGTATGGCTTCGTATGGAAATACGAATAGTTTTATCAATGGTGAAAAGAATAAGAGTAAAACATTGTCGGTTATGGAACGGGCGGGTATTGATTTCCGTTCAACGTATTTGGATTTAGGGTTGAACGGGAACTTCCGGTATAATTCTACCCGTAACTCTTTGCAGGGACAGAATGATATGAATACCTTCAACTACGGAGTAGGAGGTAATACAACAATTTATTTACCTTGGAATTTTAAAGTAGAAAGTGATATTACTTGGTCTGCTAATGCCGGTTATGCGGAAGGCTTTGAGCAGAACGAGATATTATGGAATGCCTCTATTTCCAAATCATTCTTGAAGAACAATCAGGGAACTTTGCGATTCAAGATTTATGATATTCTGCAACAGCGGAGTAATATTAGTCGGACGGTAACAGCCAGCAGTATTAGCGACTCAGAATACAATACGCTGAACAGTTATTTCATGTTCCATTTCATCTATCGTTTCAGTATATTCAAAGGTGGAGCCAGTGCTAAAGATATGCGAGGTCCTGGTGGTCCGCGTCCGGGAAGAATGGGACCTCCGCCACCACCTCGATTCTAAATAAGTAGAATGTAAAATCGGAAATCTGAATATTAATTGGGGTTTCCGATTTTTTTTGTCTACCTTTAGGTGTTTTTATCATGACTAATTTATGGGCGACGCTTCTTTTTGGGAAATATTAGTTAGTACGATCTTTATTCTGTTGTATACGATTACGATTATTGGTTTGATTGTAGTCATTATAGCAGAGAATAGAAATCCGTTGAAGACAATTCCGTGGGTAATTGTCTTGTTGTTGGCTCCTGGCGTCGGTTTGTTGTTTTATTTCTTTTTCGGGCAGGATAATCGAAAGCAGCGGATTATCTCACGGAAGACTTATAAGCGGATTATCAAGCAACCGCGGACCGGCAAGATTCCGCATGATGTTTGTTCAGTTCCTGATCATTATAAAGGATTAACCAAGCTTTTAAACCGTTCCCGTACTTCTCCTTTGTTATATGGCAGTGATATCCGGGTGTTTACCAATGGGAAAGATAAGTTCCAAGCATTGTTTGATGATATCCGCCGGGCAAAACAGCATGTCCATATTCAATACTATATCTTTAATGATGATGAAATCGGTACTCAGTTGAAAGAACTGTTGATTCAAAAAGTACATGAAGGAGTTGAAGTCCGTGTGCTTTATGATGATGTGGGAAGTTGGAAAGCCAAGAACCGCTTCTTTCGTGAGATGAAGAAGGAAGGTATTGAGGTATATGCTTTCTTGAAGGTGGTCTTCCCGGTATTGACAAGTAAGGTTAATTACCGAAATCACCGTAAAGTTGTGGTGATCGACGGTAAGATTGGATATATGGGTGGTATGAACGTGGCCGATCGTTATGTGAAAGGTGTCTCGTGGGGTGTCTGGCGTGATTTGCATTTCCGGATCGAAGGAAAAGGTGTACAATGTTTGCAGACAGCTTTTCTTTTGGACTGGTATGTAGCCAGCAAACAGCTTATTATGGACAAGCGTTATTTCCCGAAAGCGGAAGTATTTAGTAACAATATCATGCAGGTTATAACGAGTGGTCCTGTCGGTCCATGGCGAGTATTGACTCAGGCCGAAATTTATTTGATAACGAATGCCCGTAAGTACGTATATATTCAAACTCCGTATTTCCTGCCTACTGAAGGATTAAGTCAGGCTTTGCAGGTGGCTGCCCGGAGTGGTGTTGATGTACGGATTATGATTCCGCAACGCTCTGATACCCGTATGGCACATTTGGCCACTCGTTCTTTCCTGGCTGAAATGATCCGTGCCGGTATCAAGATCTTCTTTTATCAGGCCGGATTTCTCCATTCCAAATTAATAGTCAGCGATGATGATGTGGCTTGTATCGGTTCGGCTAATATGGATTTTCGAAGTCTGGAGCACAACTTTGAAATAAATGCCTTTGTTTATCAGCGAGACTTTGCGATAGGGATGCGGAAAATATTCATGCACGATATTGAGCAATGCATGCTTATTACTCCTTCTATCTGGTTGAAACGGCCGTTGAGCAAACGCTTTTCCGAATCTTTTATGCGGCTTTTCTCTCCTTTGTTGTAATTACATGTTCTCTTAAAGCGAAAGATGATGTTCCATTCGGGAGAGGGAAAGCATCATCCTTCTTCTTTTCGGAAAATACTGAAATTGACGGATCCGTAAGCACGATGCTGGTCGAAGTACGGAAGCTGGGAGAATTCGTAGTTGGCTGGATGTTCCATGACAAAGATTCCTTCTGGCCGTAATAAATCACGTTCGAAGATCATGGCCGGAACTTCTGGTAATTCCTTTAATGCGTAAGGCGGATCCGCGAAAATGAAATCAAAGCTTTGAGACGGGGCCGTACGGAGAAAGCGGAATACATCTCCACGGATTAAATTCAGTCCGTTTGTCTTCAGTTCCTTTCCTACTTTGGCAATAAAAGACGCATGGGCATTGTTCTTCTCGACCGAAGTGACCTGCCGGCAGCCTCTGGATAGTAATTCAAATGAGATACTGCCTGTGCCGGCAAAAAGATCGAGCGCGTCTAAATCTTCAAAGTCTATCAGATTTGACAGCACATTGAACAAATTCTCTTTTGCAAAATCGGTTGTCGGACGGGCACTGAACGACGACGGCACGTCAAACCGGCGTTTGCCGTAAATACCACTTATAATTCGCATAAATATATAGCTATTAAATCAATGGGTGTACGAAGTATTTCGGTTCCCATCAAATATACTTCTGATGGATAATCAAATATGTCTACATTCATGATGTAGGCGCTTAATGCCATTTTCAGTTCCTTTGTTTGCTGGGCTTCTCCTGACAGATACAGCCTGTCTGCCTGTACATCAAATTGCTGTTGTTTCCATATATATAAGGTATAGTAGAGAATCTCTTTGTATTCGGCTACCTGAAAGTAATTGGTAAACAGCAGTTGCCCTTGTTCATAACAGGCTATTATCAGTCGTCCTCCGGCGAGTGAGGCAAACATCACCCGGCATGCCTTCGTAAGGCTTCGTTGTTTCCAGAGAGGAAATACGGCACTCTGTGTATGAACAAAGATTGGGTTGGCCAACGAACGTGAACAAAACGTGTATACATCGGATGCCATACTGTAGATGATTATCTGATTGTCATCCTTTAGCGGCTGGTGTAAAATTTGTCTGTCTGCTGAATGTCCGAAAACAAATGAGTACAGTTCATTCGCTTTTTTCTCTAAAAAAAGAGAAAGAGGCACCAGTGTATAATCTGCATTTGCCTGTACAATATAAAAGCGTTTGAAGGTACACGCTAAGCATTCGTGCGCAAAAAAGAAATCTTCCAAATGTTTTAAGTAAGAATCCGCCGGATTCCATTTCTCTTCATGGATAAAGAAACTCCCTTTAATATGTGGGTTATATCCAGAAAAAGAAAGTCCATCCGGCAAAAGCCGAATGGACACTATATAATTCTCAGATTCTTTCGATAATAACTCCGGAATTAAAACCGCCATAAAAACATAACTGATTATTCCCAGTTACCTGCATTGTTGTTGATTTCTTCCAATGAACCAACACGCAAGCCCGGATATTTGTTCTGTTTGATAGCTTTGTCTTTCAAGTTGTATTCCAACTGAGGATCCATTCCGCGCAGATATGAATCATACGGTACTTCGCAAACGAATACCTTGATTTCGTAACCTGAACCAGATTTCAATGTAGCTGTATCCATGTGGAATTCGATCTTGTCACCCGGAACACCCGGAACATAACGCATGTCGTCTACATCATAATCTTTGCCCAGCAAAGTATCTTTCGCCAGAACCCAAGCTGTATCACGTTTGAAACCTTTCAAACCTTCTTTTTCAACTTCGCTCCAGTTGCCCGTTTTCTTTGCTTTTTCAATTAATGCAACAGCTTTCTTTTCAGTCATACCTTTTTCCAGCTGTTCATCACTCAAGACACCTTCCTTTATGACCAAAGGCAATTTTGCTGTTTTCAAGAATTTGCCTAAGTCATCGAAGTTTGCAGCATGTGTTTTATACACATTCTTATACTCGATCTGAGCCTTACGGATGTCAATCAATCTGGCGATAATAGCTTTGTCGCGCAATTCTTTCTCCTTGTTAAACTCGATCGGACCTGTGATACTCTTGTAACACATGTAAGCCAGCACTACTACTGCGGCTACCAATAAAATCTTCAATGCAACTTTCATGGTTTATATAATTTTTGTATTTATTTCGTTCGGCAAATTTAAAAAAGAATATTTAATACACTACCTTTATCGCGAAAATTATTACGATAAAATGATAAATAGTTTCTTAAAAGGCAAAATCAGCCAGAATTTTCCACATGATCCGACTCCCGATCAGCGTTTCGCTCTTGAATCAATAGCCGACTTTCTCCTTGTTACAACTCCTGATTCGCTGTTGTTGCTGAAGGGATATGCGGGAACTGGAAAGACCTCGTTGATTGGTGCTTTGGTGAAAACATTGCATGAACTGGGTCAGAAAACAATGTTACTGGCACCTACCGGCCGTGCTGCCAAAGTATTCTCCAACTATGCCGGGCAGAAAGCTTATACCATTCATAAACGAATCTACCGGCAAAAAGCATTCTCTAATGAGCCGGTCGGATTCCTTCCTGCACCAAATTTCTACAAAGATACAATTTTTATTGTAGATGAAGCATCTATGATAACAAATGATGGGGTAGATTCATATATTTTTGGATCTGGTCGCCTTTTAGATGATCTGATTCACTTCGTTTATTCGGGGGAGAACTGCCGGATGATCTTGATGGGGGATGAAGCACAGCTCCCGCCGGTGATGCAGACTGAAAGTCCGGCGTTAAATCCGGAGATACTCAGAGGCTATAATTTAGAGGTGACAACAGTCGTATTGACCCAAGTAGTCCGTCAGCAGGAGGATTCGGGCATCTTGTTTAATGCAACGCGGTTGCGGGAGGCTTTGCGTAACTATCAGGTAGAGATTTTTCCGAAGTTGAGGCTGGCCGGTTTTCAGGATTTCAGGAAAATAGGTGGTGAAGATCTGATTGAAGAGATCGGTTCTGCTTATAATCAGCAGGGCGTGGAGGAAACCATGGTGATTACCCGTTCCAATAAGCGGGCTGTCATATATAATAATGGTATACGTAACCGGATTCTGTATCGCGAAGAAGAATTGTCGTCGGGCGACCGGCTGATGGTTTCCAAAAACAATTACTTCTGGACGGCCGGGATGAAGGAGATGGACTTCATCGCCAATGGTGAGATTGTGGAAGTGGTTCGGGTAAGACGTACCTACGAATTGTATGGTTTTCGTTTTGCGGATGTGCTAGTCCGTTTTCAGGATTACGACTTAGAGTTAGAAACGAAAATACTTTTGGATACACTGCAAAGCGAAACGCCTTCTCTGTCGCGTGAATTGAACGATAAGCTTTTCTATTCCGTATTGGAAGATTATGCGGATGTTCCGGCGAAGGCTGGGAAGATCAAGAAGATGAAAGTAGATCCGCATTATAATGTCCTTCAGGTAAAATATGCGTATGCCGTTACTTGTCACAAAGCTCAGGGCGGGCAGTGGAAATATGTGTTCTTAGATATCGGGTACATGACGGAAGAGATGTTGGGTGAAGATTTTTACCGCTGGCTGTATACAGCTATAACGCGTGCGACCGAGCGCTTGTATTTAGTCAATCTGCCGGATGATTTTGTGGAATAGTTGTCTGATAAAATTTCGAACATAACGGGTAATTCTTTAGTTCACGGCGTGAACTAAGTAATCCACGGCGTGAACTAAGTAATTCGCGACGTGAACTAAGTAATCCGCGGCGTGGATTAAAGAATGTTTCGGTAGTTCTAGAAGAATTCCAAGAGAGGAATGAAGAAATATCTTTATGACAGGAATTTCTTCTGTTTTATGTTGTCTGAAAGAAATGTAGAAGAAAAAAGATTTATTTGGAACTTGTTGTCTGATTATTCCGTGGAAATACATATTTTTGCGATATTAATAGGTTTTGTTGAATAAAATGGTATATAGGGAGAAATTAAATCAACTGCTTGCCGATGTACGTGAACTGGAAAGTTTGATCGGAGAGCTGTTGGCAGAAGAAGAGCCGGGTGTCCAGTTGCTTTTTAAGTCAGGCAGTCGGGCGTATTCGATCTTGGAAGGTATAAAGGAAATCGAAAACGAACAGATCCGGCAGATGAATACCCGCCTGGTAGAGCGGCAGGATGAACTGAGCCATTTATCAGTGCTTCTCGACCAATACCAGCGTATGGCAGAAGCCTGTAAGAAGGATATTCTTGCTACAAAACAGGAAATAGAAAATTCTGAACCTTTGTTGTCACAGAAAGAAGAGGTGAAAGAGGCTGTTCTGCAGAAGGAGCCGGAGCCTATAATAGAAGAACCGGTTCAGAAGGAAGAAGTCAAATCACCGGCTGAACCTGTGCGTGAAGAGCCGGTAAAGGAACCGGTTCAGAAAACAGCTGAGGCTCCACAGCCTGCCCCAGTTATGGCGAAAAGCAATGTATCGTTGAATGATCTGTTGGAAAAGAAGAATCTTTCTGATTTCCGGAAGGCATTCAGCTTGAACGACCGCTTCCGTTTCCGCCGTGATCTTTTCCATGGCAATGAAGAACAGATGAATCAGGTGATTTCAGATTTGAACCAGATAGATTCCTTGGATGAAGCACTTCGTTTCATTGATAAAAACTTGTCGTGGGACATGAATAATGAAACTGTAGCCGACTTCATTAAACTTTTGGAGAAAAGATATATCTAACTAAAATAAGTTTCTGAGTTATTCAGTTTTTACGTGGAAAAGTTTATACAACAGCTGGACCACTGCTTGAAAACGAATAGACTTGTTAACTCAAAAAACAGTATATGGCAAAATTAACAGTAGTTCCGACCCCGGTTGGTAATCTGGAAGATATGACATTCCGGGCAATTCGAGTATTGAAGGAAGCCGATTTGGTGCTGGCCGAAGATACGCGAACAACTGGAATTTTGTTTAAGCACTTTGACATACAGAATAAGATGCAGTCGCATCATAAGTTCAACGAACATAAAACGGTTGAGCAGTTGGCTGCGCGGATCAAGGCCGGCGAGAATATCGCTTTGGTATCCGACGCGGGGACACCGGCTATCTCGGATCCGGGTTTTATGCTGGTGCGTGAATGTGTGCGGCAAGGTGTGGACGTAGAATGTCTGCCGGGTGCGACCGCCTTTGTCCCGGCACTGGTCGCTTCCGGTTTGCCGAACGAGAAATTCTGTTTTGAAGGTTTTCTTCCGCAGAAGAAAGGTCGTCAGACACGTTTGATGGAGCTGGCGGAAGAAGAACGTACAATTATTTTCTATGAATCACCTTACAGACTGGTGAAGACGCTCATGCAGTTTATGGAGTTTTTCGGTGCAGACAGGCAAGTGTCGGTCTCACGGGAGATTTCAAAAGTTCATGAGGAAACGGTTCGGGGAACATTGGAAGAAGTTGTTCAACATTTCTCCGAACATGAACCAAAAGGTGAAATTGTCATCGTATTAGCAGGCTTAAAACAAAATAAAAAAGACAAGAGAGCTGAAGAAGAAGTTTAACGAACTAAAAGAAAAAGCAATGAAAAAGGTATTAGTAGCATGTGTTTGTACAGCGATGTTGGCCTCTTGTGGCCAGCAATCCGCGGAGTATAAGAAACTCAAGGCGGAGAATGATTCTCTTCGAATTGAAAATACAAAAGCCACCAGCGACTTGAATGAAATGCTGGCGACTTTAGATGATATTGAAACCGGCTTCCAGTCTATCAAGGATGCCGAGAACTATTTGTCTGTTCAGAAACAGGCCGGCGGTGAAATGACTCCGAGCCGTCGTGAACAGATTAAACAAAACATGCAGTTGGTGTCTGAAACCTTGAAGAAGAACAAGGCTCAGATTGAAGAGCTGCAGAAGAAGCTGAACCAGAGTGGTAATAAAAATGCGACATTGCAGAAGATGGTGGATCGTCTGTCAAAAGAATTGAATGAAAAGACAGCACAGATCGTTGCTTTGCAGGAAGATCTGGCCAACAAGAATGTACGTATTCAGGAGTTGGACAATATGGTAGCTTCATTGAACGAAGATGTGGAAAACCTGTCAACAACAACTGCTGCCCAGTCTGAAAAGATCGATGCGCAAGACAAAGAATTGAACAAGGCTTATTATTGTTTTGGTACATCGAAAGAACTGAAAGCTCAGAATATTTTGAGCAAGAAGGGTATTTTCTCAAAGACAAAAGTTTTGCAGGACGGTTTCAACAAAGATTATTTTATTACTATTGATATCCGCGAAGTAACAGAGATTCCGTTGTTTGCTGCAAAAGCCAAACTGCAGTCGAATCATCCGGACGGCTCGTATGAATTTGTCAAGGATGAAGATGGTAATATGACATTGAAGATTACTGATCCGAAAACATTCTGGAGCCTGAGCCGGTATTTGGTCATTGAAGTTGGATGATGAAATATAAAAACCTGTTCATTGATTTAGACGATACGCTTTGGGATACGTATCATAATAATAAAGAATGCCTCAAAGAGCTATATGCCGATTATAAGATGGATCGTCATTATGCCTCTTTCGAGGCTTTTTTTGCTATCTATATGCCACACAACGAAGAGCTGTGGGCAAAATACCGGAATGGTGAAATTGATCGGCAGACTTTGATAATCGACCGTTTCCGTTATGTGTTTCGTCCGTTAGGAATCGATGACCCGAAAGAAATTCTTCGGATAAACAACGACTTCCTGCATCGGACGACCTTGCAGAAACGATTAGTGCCGGGAGCCATCGAGCTGCTGGAATATCTGCGTCCGAATTATCGGATGTTTATTCTTTCTAACGGATTTCGGGAGGTTCAGTCTCTGAAATTACAGAATTCGGGGCTGGCTCCTTATTTTGACCGTCTGATCTTGTCGGAAGATGCGAACATACAGAAACCGCATAAAGGAATATTTGATTATGCATTGGTGAATACCAATTCACGGCGGAATGAATCGTTGATGATCGGTGACAGTTGGGATGCTGATATCGTAGGTGCTTACCAGTCCCGCATAGATCAGATTTGGTTTAATCCGAAAGACTGTCCTCCCAAAGGCTTTATTCCAACTTATACTGTAAAGAAGTTAGACGAAATCAAAAATATATTGTAGCCTATGAAAAAACTGATTACTACTTGTGTCTCCTGGATAGCCGGAGTGGGACTTTTAGTAAGTTGCCAGTCGGAAAAATCAGATTGGAAATTAGTCTGGGAAGAGAATTTTGAACAGACGGATGCTTTTGACCCGGCTGTGTGGAGTAAGATACCGAGAGGAACATCGGATTGGGACCGGCATATGTCTGATTTTGATTCTTGTTATGCCATGCGCGACGGGAAATTGATTCTGCGAGGGTTGGTGAATTATACGCAGAAAAATGATACCTCACCCGTATTGACTGGTGGTGTGTACAGTAAGGGAAAGAAACTGTTTGAACATGGACGTCTGGAAATCAATGCACGTTTGCATGGTGCACGAGGAGCATGGCCTGCTTTCTGGTTGTTACCAGAAGATGAAAAGTGGCCAAATGGCGGTGAGATTGACATTATGGAGCGGTTGAATAATGATTCGATTGTTTATCAGACGGTACATTCACATTTTACGTATGTACAAGGTATCAAGGATAATCCGAAACAGGGAAGTACAGGCCTGATCAACCGGGATGACTTTAATGTGTATGCCGTAGAACTATATCCGGATAGTCTTTGCTTCTTTATTAATGATACCCATACATTTACTTATCCGCGCATTAAAACAGACAAGGAAGGACAATTCCCGTTCGATCGTCCTTACTATTTACTGTTGGACATGCAACTAGGAGGTTCGTGGGTTGGAGCCGTGTATAAGGAAGATTTACCAGTTGAAATGGAAATCGACTGGGTTCGTTTTTATCAGAAATAACCTGTAAGACATTAAATGTAGCATAATCATGAAAAAGTTATTACTCACTTGTTCCTTTGTATTATTGGCTGGACTTTCGTCGTTGTCGGCTCAAACACAGTTGGTAGCGCACCGCGGTTTCTGGGATCGGGAAGGATCAGCCCAGAATTCCATTGCTTCACTTATAGCTTCGCATGAAGTGTATGCGTATGGTTCAGAGTTGGATGTAATTATTACGGCTGACGGTATTCCGGTAGTACACCACGATGATGAAGTGCAGGGAATGCGGATTGAAGATGCGTCTTATGAACAGATAAAGGACATCCAGTTGCAGAACGGAGAAGTTATTCCTACTTTTGAAAGTTATCTGCAGAAGTTTACAACGCTTCCGGACATGAAGCTGGTTGTGGAAATTAAACCTCATAAGCGGATTGTCAATGAAGACCGGGCTGTCAATGCAGTTGTTGCCTTGATAGAGAAATATCAGTTGGAAAACCGGGTTGATTATATCTCTTTCAGTATGAATATCTGTAAAGAGCTGGTAGACCGTGTTCCGTATGCGTCGGTCGCTTATTTGAATGGGGAGGTTTCTCCTGCCGATTTGAAGCGTTTGGGCATGGATATGGATTACCATTATAAAGCCTTTGAAAAGAATCCGACCTGGATACAGGAAGCAAAAGAGCTTGGAGTAAAAGTAAACGTCTGGACCGTCAACGATCCGGTTTTAATGCAATCGCTGATGGATCAGGGCGTTGATTTCATCACGACAGACAAGCCTCTGGAGTTTAATAAACTCAAAGCTGAATAATAAGATTTACTATAAACGGCAATTGGCTGACTTCCGTGATGGTGGTCAGCCAATTGTGTTGTTATCGGTAGGATAATGATCTTGTTAGGCAACAGTTTATTCCCTATAACTCCAGAATGTAGACACCGCGGGCATCAATTGGCAGGGATGAATCAATGCTGATTGATTTACCACTGATAATATCTTGTCCGATGCGCTTTTCTTGAATGACTTCTTGGAATCGGTTCATATCCAAAGTCTGTTTTTCATCGGTACCATTCATGATAACGAGTACGGTTTTATCATTCTTGATACGGGCATAGACATAACACCCGCTTCCATCTGGCGTGTAATGAACTAACTTACCCGTAGTGACAGCTTCAGATTGTTGTCTCCATTTCAACAGTTTCTGCAGATAGTTCCAAGCCTCGTTCTGCAATTCTGTTCTTCCAGCAGAAGTAAATGCATCAACAGGATCGCCAGCCCAGCCACCAGGAAAATCTTTCCGGATGTTTCCGTCACCTTCTGATTTATTCCCATACATCAGAATTTCTGTTCCGTAATAAATTTGAGGAATGCCACGAGTCGTTAATAAGAAAGCAATAGCCTGTTTGTATCTACGCAGGTCACTTTCTCCCTTTTGAGAGAAGCGACTCAGATCGTGATTGTCGAGGAAGATCAAAATATTGTTGGGATCAGGGAACAGAAAGTCCTGGGCAATGACTTCGTAAATCTTAAACAATCCGGCTTCTGATCCTTCCTGACTGGAACAGACTTCGTTGAACGCCTTTTGGCACGTGAAGGTTAAATCAAAGTCCATAACAGTTTTCAGGTGACTGTCTTTGTCGTTTATGGGTGAACCAGCTTGCCACCAGGCAGAAGCACTACCTCTGGGGTACCAAGCTTCACCAACAATATTGAAATCGGGATATTCTCTTTCGACTTCCTGGCACCACTCAGCCATAAAATTGTAATCGGCATATGGATGTGTATCTTGTCGGATTCCATCGATCCGAGCATATTCAATCCACCAAATGCTATTCTGAATCAGATAACGGGCAAGATGTCTGTTCTGTTGGTTTAAGTCAGGCATGCCTCGGGTGAACCAGCCTTTAACCAGAAGGTCTTTTTCTGATTGGGGAGCATGCACATCCATGATTGTCCATTTGAAATGAGTCGTCTGCACAAACTCCGACTGATTATTCAGCCAGTCGGAACACGGCAGATCTTTCATCCACCAATGAGAACTACCACAATGATTGAAGATCATGTCCATAACGACCTTCATACCTTTTGCATGGGCTTTGTCTACCAGCTCTACATATTCTTCGTTACTTCCAAAACGAGGATCTACCTGATAGAAGTCTGTAATCGCATATCCATGATAAGAACCTCCCGGCATCTTATTTTCCAAGACTGGATTCAGCCAGATCGTTGTGAAGCCTAAATCCTGAATATAGTCTAACTTATTGATGATTCCCCGTAAGTCACCACCATGACGGGCGTTGGGTTTAGAACGATCGACCTTGACATCTTCCAGATTGTCATTTGATGAATCAGCATTAGCGAAACGGTCCGGCGTAATTAAATACATGACATCGGCTGGTGTAAATCCGGCTGCACCGGCTTTACGGTTTCGTTCTTTCAATTCAACATGCTTTACTTGTGTATCCTTTCCCTTTTGGAAAGTGATGTTGAGCGTTCCAGGAGCAGCTTCCTTCGAAATGTTGAGGTAAAGAAATAGATAATTGGGGTTTTCTACATTTACCACTTCTTTGATTGTAACTCCCGGATAATCTATAGCAACCTCAGATCCTGCTAAGTTGTCTCCATAGACCATTAGTTGCAATTCCGGATTTTGCATTCCAATCCACCAGCAGGCGGGTTCTAACCGTTTAATCTCAATGGACATAGCCGAGCTTGATATCCATCCAATGATCATGATCAATAAGATTAGCCTTTTCATATATCTGTTTGTTTAATGATTATATAATATAAGGTATAAGAAATCTTGTTATTCACAGCCATTAAAGCGTAATTGTAGTCTTGAGTGGTAATGATTCGGATGACCCACCAGCCATGAAGATAAACTCTCCCGGTTCAAGTTCCCATTTGCCGTTACCCTGGTATAATTCCAGTTCCTTTTTGTCTACGAGCAATTCTACCACTTTGCTTTCTCCTGCTTTGAAGTGTTCGCGTTTGAATGCTTTCAGATTCTTTTCTGGAGTACTGTGTGATGAAATCACGTCTTTTACATATACTTGGACGACTTCATCGCCATCATAGTTACCTTTATTAGTAATGGTAACAGCGATTTTAACATGTGAATCTGTTGGAGTTACTTCCATATGGTCATAACTGAAACTCGTATAACTCAGTCCGTATCCAAATGGATATAGCGGATTGGCATCACCTTCAATATAACCTCTACGGTTTGCGCCCCGTTTGGGATTATAAAAGACAGGCAATTGTCCGACATTTTTAGGAACAGAAATCGCTAATCGTCCGGCCGGATTATAATCTCCGAAAAGGACATCTGCTATTGCGTTACCACCTTCAGCACCCGGATACCAGGCGTCCAATAACGCATCTGCCTTCTTCTGGCAGTTTTCTACCGCTAATGGTCGTCCTTTGATCAATACGACTACCAGTGGTTTGCCGGTTTCTTTCATCATATCTAGCAATTCATTCTGCCGGCCAAGCAAGTCTAATGTACAGCGGTCGTTACCTTCACCGCTATCCATATCGCTTAACTCATTCCTGCTGGCCTTTGCTGCTCCGGTCGCTTCAAATTCGGCCGAGAAATCCCGGGCGCTGGATCCACCTAAAACCAATATGATGACATCGCTCTTTTCGGCGGCAGCTCGGGCTTCAGCCATTCCTTCGTCAGACATGTCTCGAATGGCACAACCTTTAGCATAGTTTATTTCTGCGTCAGGTACAGCTTTTTTCTTAACTCCGTCCAGAACAGTGATGACGCTGCCTTCTGGCTGGGGTGCTGTATAGTCGCCCAACATATTATAAGGAGTATCTGCATTCGGACCAATTACGGCAATGGAACGGATCTTATCTTTTTGTAAAGGTAAGACCTGATTCTCATTCTTTAGCAAAACAATAGACTGGCGGGCCACTTCACGGGCCAATGCACGATGTTCGCTTAATTCAGTTTCTGTCAATTCATTTTTAGGGTTTATAAATGGTTCATCAAACAGTTTCCATTGAAATTTCAAATAAAGGATTTTCTTGACGGCCTCGTCAATCTGTTTCTCTGATATTTTCCCTTCTTTAACCAGTTCCGGTAAATTCCGGTAGGCTTGTCCACCTAAGTCTGATTCAACTCCAGCCTGAAATGCAATATCGGCAGCTTCTTTTAAGTTTCCGGCTACACCGTGTCCTGTCATCCCGTCGATCGAAAAGAGATCTGAAACTACAAAACCTTTGAAATTCCATGTGTCTTTCAGTAGATCAGTAATTAACTTCTTATTTCCGGTACACGGAACTCCATCAATTTCATTGTAGGATGTCATAAGCGACAGCAGGCCGGCCTCGACAACTTTACGGAACGGAGGAAGGATAACTTCTTGCATTTCATTTTCCCCCATGTGAGCGGCACCTCCGTTGTGTCCGCCTTCCGTCCATCCATAAGCGGTAAAATGTTTAACCGTTGAAATGATGGGATATTCTGGGTTGTTCTGCATTCCTTCTACAATGGCTTTTCCAAGTTCTCCGGATAAATATGTGTCTTCCCCAAATCCCTCTTCAACTCGTGACCAGCGTGGATCTCGGGCCAGGTCGATTACAGGACCATAGCCGATATGTCCGCCTTGTTTACGTACTTCTTTGGCTTGAGCAGCTCCCAGTCGGCGCAATAAATCCGGATTCCACGTTGATGCTTGTCCGATGCCTGTAGGAAAAGAGGTCGTTCCGATAGCCATATGTCCGTGCGGACATTCTTCTGCCAAGAACATTGGAATGCCTAACCTGGTTTCTTCTATGCAATAATGCTGGAGCAGGTTTGTCGCTTCAATGGCATAATGCGTATTTAATCCATTCTTCAATGTCTTTTGAGTCCAAGGATCGGCACGCATAAAACCCCATAAACTACCTGTTCCATGTTCAACAACGACTTTACGGGCTTCATCCGTCAGTATTACTTTATTCCCTTCCCGACTGAAAAGTGGCCATCCAAATTCGGCTAATAACTGGCCGGTCTTTTCTTCCAGCGTCATTTGATTAAGCAAATCATTGACTCGATCTTCTATTGGTTTTGTCGGATCTTCATAGATGTCCTTCTTTTGATTCTTGTTGAAGTCTATCCAACCTTTCTGGTAAATGTTAGATTTTTGGTTAGCCGCATAGCTTAATGTAGATGCTCCTAATAGTGAGCAAAGTAAAATGGATGTAATTCTCATATTTGTTTTTCTGATTTAGATTATATAATGAAGTAAAAGTAGCTAATTAATTATTTATTCTTGAACTCTGTTTGCTTATATTAATAATTAATAATGATTCATGTAGATTTCGCATGATTCTGATGATTGATTAATTTGCATGTAACTGGTGCAATGAGTTGGAATTACAGCGATGATTACTGGAATATTTTATAAATTCGCACACTCATCCATGCTTGTCTTTGGGTTGAAGAGAGAAATACGTATTCAAATAATAAAAGCTTATGAAAGATTTTCTGCGCATATTGAAGCGCTTCGTTCCTCCTTATAAGAAGTATTTAGTCGGTAATATTCTGTTTAATATACTTTCTGCAATCTTGAATCTGTTTTCTTTTGCCTTGATAATACCTATTTTGCAGATTCTGTTTAAAATAGACAAAGGCATTTATACATATATGCCTATGGCTATCGATTGGGGAAGTTGGGATTCGATAAAAACTTTACCGGAAATTTGGAAAAACAATTTCTTTTGGTTTGTAAGTGATTTGATAGAACGGGATGGTGGTTCGTTTACATTAATTGTATTAGGCGTTTTCCTGGTAGTCATGACCTTCCTGAAGGTAGCGTCCATGTATCTGGCATTTTATATGATGATTCCCATTCGTACGGGTGTAGTGCGTGATATTCGGAATCAGATCAACCGGAAAATTACACAACTTTCTTTAGGCTTTTTCTCGGAAGAACGAAAAGGAGATATTCTGGCACGCGTCTCAGGCGATGTGAATGAAATAGAAGCATCTATCATGAGTTCACTGGATATGTTATTTAAGAATCCTATATTGATAACTATTTATCTGGTGGGCATGATTTTAATTAGTTGGCAATTGACGTTGTTCGTATTTATTTTGCTCCCTTTTGCGGGATATGTAATGGGACAGGTCGGAAAGAAACTGAAACGCCGTTCGCTGGAAGGTCAACAACAGTGGGGAGCGTTGATGAGCCAAATAGAAGAAACTTTGGGTGGATTACGCATTATCAAGGCCTTTAATGCGGAGAAAAAGATACAAGATCGTTTTGAACGTGCCAATGAACAGTTTCGTCAGACGACAACACGGGTATATCGCCGTCAGCAGATGGCTCATCCGATGAGTGAATTTTTAGGGACAGCAACTATTGCCATTGTCTTGTGGTATGGCGGTTCACTGATTTTAAGCAATAATAGTTCGATTGATGCGGCAACTTTTATTTATTACTTGGTGATTTTCTATAGCATCATCAATCCGGCGAAAGATTTGAGTAAAGCGGCCTATGCGATACAAAAAGGATTGGCTTCAATGACGAGAATTGATAAGATATTGATGGCCCAGTCGGATATTAATGATCCGGAACAGCCAAAGCCGGTATCATTTACACGTTCTATTGAATATCGGAATGTCTGGTTCCGTTATCGGAATGACTGGGTGCTGAAAGGAATCAACTTGACAATTCCTAAAGGCAAGACGATTGCGCTGGTGGGGCAGTCCGGTTCAGGAAAAAGTACATTAGTTGATCTGCTGCCTCGTTTCTATGATGTTTCAGAAGGTTCAATAACGATCGATGATACTGATATTCGCCAGGTGAAATTGGTCGATTTGCGAGGCCTGATGGGAAATGTAAACCAGGAGGCTATATTATTTAATGATACCTTTTACAATAATATAGCTTTTGGCGTTGAAGGAGCAACGAGAGAGGAAGTAGAAGAAGCCGCGAAAATAGCCAATGCACATGATTTTATCATGGCTTCCGAGAATGGCTATGATACGAATATAGGTGATCGAGGAGGAAAACTGTCGGGAGGACAGCGTCAGCGAATCAGTATTGCTCGTGCCATTTTAAAGAATCCTCCTATTTTGATTTTAGATGAAGCTACTTCTGCTTTGGATACGGAGTCAGAGCACCTTGTTCAGGAAGCTTTGGAAAATTTGATGCGTAATCGAACAACTATTGTTATTGCGCATCGTTTGTCGACGATAAAGAATGCAGATGAAATATGTGTCATGCACGAAGGTGAAATTGTTGAACGTGGTTGCCATGAAGATTTATTGAAACTGAATGGCTATTATAAGCGTTTGTGTGATATGCAAAGTTTCTAACTTAAATAATACAGGTAGATAATGAAAAAACTGGTAAGTAAAATATTCCTTGGCAGTTGCTGTATGCTCCTTCTGCTGGGATTATTTTCATGTGAAGACTGGCAAGTAAAGAGAGTCCATTCGTCCGTTTATTATTTTGACAAGCCGGCACGAATGTGGGAAGAATGCCTTCCATTGGGAAATGGCCGGTTGGGGATGATGCCTGATGGCGGACTTGATAAGGAGCAGGTTGTATTGAATGAGATTTCTCTTTGGTCTGGTAGTAAGCAGGATACGGATAACCCTCAAGCAAGCTATGCTTTGCCGACCATACGTCGGTTGCTGTTTGAAGGGCGGAATGATGAGGCGCAGCAATTGATGTATCAGACATTTGTCTGTAAAGGCGCTGGCAGTGGACAGGGAGATGGAGCAGAAGTTCCCTATGGAAGTTATCAGCTGTTAGGTAATTTGGAAATTCAGTACCAATACAATTCAACAGATTCTGTCTTAAATTATCGCAGACAACTGAATTTGGAAGATGCCGTGTCAACTACTTCCTTCAAACGAGGTAGTGTCACTTTTATGAGGGAATCGTTTACTTCGTTTACGCAAGATGTTGGAGTGATTCATCTGACGGCTGATGTGGAGAAAGCTTTGAATTTCTCTTATACAATGAATCGCCCTGAACATGCAATCTTGCGTTTGGAGGAAAATGATTTATGGCTGGAAGGTCAATTGCCGGATGGTGTTGATACAACGGCTTGCCGAGGGATGAAGTTTGCGGCTTGTACACGGGTGGTTTTGCCTAAAGGTGGTTTAATCGTAACTGACAGCAGCCGGATTACCGTACAGAATGCATCTGAAGCCATCCTGTTGGTTAGTATGGCAACGGACTATTTTGCATCGGATTATCTTGAACGGATTTCACAGCTACTTGATGAGGCTGCCGGAAAAAGTTATATGGCACTCGAACGGGAACATTCGTCTGCCTATCAGCAGTATTTTAATCGTGTTTCTTTAGATTTAGGTAGTTCTGAACGTGATTTTTGGCCAATAGATAAACGATTAGCCGCCTTTTCGCAGGATAAAAATGATCCAGGTTTGCAGGCTTTATATTTTCAGTTTGGGCGATATTTGTTAATCTCATCTACGCGGGTAGGTTTGTTGCCTCCTAATTTGCAGGGTCTGTGGTGTCATACGATTCATACGCCGTGGAATGGCGATTATCATTTGAATATTAATTTGCAGATGAATCATTGGCCGGCTGAAGTTACCAACTTATCAGAATTACATATGCCTTTGATTGAATGGACTAAGAAACAGGTGGCAAGTGGTGAACGCACAGCGAAGGCTTATTATAATGCCCGGGGTTGGGTAACACACATTTTGGGAAATGTGTGGGAATTTACGGCTCCAGGAGAACATCCGTCGTGGGGAGCAACCAATACTTCGGCAGCTTGGTTATGTGAACATTTGTATCAGCATTATTTGTATACGAAAGATACGGCTTATTTGGCTGATGTTTATCCAACCATGCGTGGTGCTGCACAGTTCTTTGTTGATATGCTGGTGGAAGACCCTAAATCGAGATACTTGGTAACAGCACCGACAACTTCACCAGAGAATGCCTATCGGTTGCCGAATGGAAATACTGTAAGCATTTGTGCGGGTTCGACTATGGATAATCAGATTATTCGTGAGCTTTTTACTAATACGATTGCGTCTGCAGAAGTATTGGGTACAGATTCGGATTTTGTTAAGATCTTGGCCGAAAAGAAGGCTCGCCTGATGCCGACATCTATTGGAAAAGACGGACGTATTATGGAGTGGTTACAGGAATATGAAGAGGCAGAACCGCATCATCGTCATGTTTCTCATTTGTATGGATTATATCCGGGGAATGAGATTTCATTGGATAAGACACCAGAATTAGCTGAGGCTGCCTGTAAGACTTTGGTAACGCGAGGTGATGAAAGTACGGGTTGGTCGATGGCCTGGAAGATTAATTTCTGGGCTCGCCTGCATGATGGAGATCATGCCTGGAAGTTACTGACGGATTTACTACGTCCTTGTGTAGATACAGGTACAAATATGGTGAATGGCGGAGGAACGTATCCTAATCTTTTCTGTGCACATCCTCCTTTTCAGATAGATGGTAATTTGGGTGGTTGTGCTGGTATGGCTGAAATGTTGCTTCAAAGTCAGAATGGCTGTATAGAAGTGCTACCGGCATTACCTGCGGCCTGGCCGAATGGAAGTTTTTCAGGATTAAAGGCTCGGGGCGGTGCAGAAGTATCGGCGGAATGGAAGAATGGAAAAGTAGAAGTAATGAGAGTAAAAGCTCTTTGTAAAGGAAATTTCCGTGTAAAGCTTCCTCGGGAAAAATCAGCTCCTGTCAGTTTGTTGTTAAATCAGAAAGCGGTTTCTTTGCCTGTGGTTGATGGGATGATCATGATTGATATGCAAATTGGTGATGAACTTGCTGTATTATATTAATAGCATAATACAATTATATTATTGTATATAAAAAAGAGGAGATCTTTTCACGAAAGGATCTCCTCTTTTAGTCAATAAGCTATTGTTTCAATTTATACGATGGCTTACTTATTATATTCTTCCCATTTTACATTGTGCATATCACCGCTCTTGGCAAACTCTTCATGGAAAGCAAAGCAGCATTTCAAGTTCTGTGGAGTCTGTCCTTTGATACCCATTGCCAGGTATTCATTTAATAACGGACGATAATCCGGATGAACGCAGTTGTCGATAATGCAACGGGCGCGTTGGATAGGTGACTTGCCACGCAGGTCAGCTACACCGTATTCTGTAATGATAATCTTAACAGAGTGCTCGCTGTGATCCAGGTGAGAAACCATCGGAACGAATGAACTGATCTTTCCACCTTTGGCTGTAGATGGAGTTGTAAAGATTGACAACATGGCCGAACGGGTAAAGTCTCCAGAACCACCAATACCGTTCATCATCTTCGTGCCTAATACGTGAGTAGAGTTAACATTACCAAAGATATCAGCTTCCAAAGCGGTATTCATGGCAATCAAACCTAAGCGGCGGGCAACTTCCGGATTGTTAGAGATTTCCTGAGGACGTAACAAAATCTTATCTTTGAAGAAGTCAAGATGGCTATAGATATCTTGAATTACTTCGTTGCTGACAGATAAAGAACAGCCGCTGGCAAATTTAACGCGTCCTTCTTTCATTAATTTGATTACAGCATCCTGAATAACTTCGGTATATACATTAAATGCTGGGATTTCTTCGTTTTCACCCATGCAACCCAATACAGCATTAGCTACGTTACCTACACCACTCTGTACCGGAACAAATTCCTTGGGCAGACGGCCGGCACGGATCTCACTTACCAGGAAGTCGGCAACATTCTTACCGATGGCCAAAGTAACATCATCCAGCGGAGCAAAAGGTTTACCTTCATTTGGTTCGCTTGTTTTAACGATGCCGACGATCTTAGCCGGATCTACCTTTACATAGGGTAGACCAATACGGTCAGATGGAGTGAATACTGGGATTTCACGGCGATAAGGAGGATCAGCCGGTTCATAAATATCGTGCATACCACGAATTTCCTTCGGGTGTTTGTCGTTTAATTCAACGATAATTCGGTCAGCCATACGGCAGATGGTTGGTAGAATACCTACACCACATGTCGGAACAATTTCACCGTCTTCAGTTACATCGGCAGCTTCTACAATGGCAACGTCAATTTTACCCAGGAAGCCATAACGTAAATCTTGTGCCAATTCAGACAAGTGCATATCGAAATATTCTGCCTGGTGTGCATTCAAAGCAGCACGCAAGTCTTTATTCGACTGGTACGGTGTACGGAATTTGATGGCATTGGCACGAGCCAGTTCTCCATCCAGTTTGTCTCCGGTAGAAGCACCTGTAAACATACCGATTTTGAAAGGATTCCCTTTTTCATGTTCTTCGATTGCTTTTTTAGCGATAGCACCCGGAACTACTTTCGGACATCCTGCAGGTGTAAAACCACTGAATCCGACGTTGTCGTTGTGGTGTACATAGGCAGCAGCTTCTTCTGCTGTGATAAATTTTAAAGCCATGATATTTATATTTTAGGTAATATTCTAAATTTGTTTGCAAACTTACAAAAATAACGGTAACAGACGTCGATAATCAGCTGTATTTCCTATTTAATATTTCAGCATATATAATAGCTCGTTTTAAATCATCTGCATTTTTTAGGGGAGCAATGTCTGCCAACGGCATTTCTGGTTCAATGCTCGTATCCGTTATTGGGGGCATTGGTTCTGTTTTTGTTGTATTGGCCGATTGTAAATGAGATTGCCTTTTATTGCCTCTTTTCTTTTTATTCTGTCTGATAACAGTCTCTTCTCTTTCTTTTTCATGGAAAATTGTTTCCAAAAGAGATTTTTCTGGAGGGAACGTAGTCTCATTCATCTGAGGGCTTGGATTCTCTGGATCTGTCATCAGGGATTTGTCTTGTGGTGGATTGGGTGGTAAAATATCATCTGTCTTTGTCAGACTTTTTTTGACAACAGTTAGTAAGCCTTGTGCTACAAAGGCTGTTATTAAGACAATGTATATGACTTCTCCCCAATTATCCATAACTTTTGATTATATTTGCACTCCCAAATATACGTAGAAAATTTTAAATAGGCGAATTTATGAATGATATTCTGTTTTGGAGTAATAAAGTGAAAGTAACCTATATAAAACGAATAAGGGTAACTTCACAGCCACCCTTACTCAAACCAAAACCTTAACTATGAAAAAATTTACGTTTTTCGTATTGCAAATGTAATGCTTGTTTTTGTACCGTGCAAATATATTTGTAATAAAATTTCGTATTTCACATATTTTAAATATTAATTGTTTTTACATGGAAAAGAAAGAAAATGGCGCGGACTTAAAATCTGCTGCTGAAAAGGATGAAAAGAAGCTATTTATCGAAACGTATGGTTGCCAGATGAATGTAGCTGATAGTGAAGTTGTCGCATCGGTTATGCAAATGGCTGGCTATGAAATGACGGATGACATTCAGGATGCTGATGCTATTTTTGTCAATACGTGTTCTGTCCGTGACAATGCGGAGCAGAAAGTATTGGGGCGTTTGCAGTATTTCCAGTCTCTGAAGCGAAAAAAGAAGCATCTGTTAGTGGGCGTGCTGGGTTGTATGGCCGAGCGTGTCAAAGAAGATCTGATAGCTAACCATCATGTTGATTTGGTGGCAGGGCCGGATTCGTATATGGATTTGCCTAATTTGATAGCGGCTGCTGAAAATGGGGAAAAGGTAATGAATGTAGAACTTTCTACGCAGGAAACTTATAAAGATGTAATGCCTCTGAAATTGCCGGGAGTTCATATTTCTGGTTTCGTCTCTATTATGCGTGGATGTAATAATTTCTGTTCGTATTGTATTGTTCCTTATACTCGTGGTCGGGAACGTAGTCGTGAAGTCAACAGTATTTTGAATGAAATTCGTGACATGCGTGATAAAGGCTTTAAAGAAGTAACTTTGTTGGGGCAGAATGTAAACTCTTATTTATATGAGCAGGATGGTGAGCGTGTGAATTTCTCGTCATTATTGGAAAAGGTTGCTTTGGAAGCACCTCAGATGCGGATTCGTTTTGTAACGTCTCATCCAAAAGATATGAGTGATGAGACATTGTATATGATTGCTAAGTATCCTAATATATGTCAGTATATTCATTTACCGGCGCAGTCTGGCAGTTCCAAGATCTTAAAAGTCATGAATCGTAAGTATACCCGCGAATGGTATTTGGATCGAATTGCTGCTATCCGAAGAATATTGCCTGAATGTGCTATATCAACAGATTTATTCTGTGGCTTCCATTCTGAGACGGAGGAAGATTTCCAGGAGACTCTTTCCCTGATGCGTGAGGTGGGCTATGATAGTGCATATTTATTTAAGTATTCAGAACGACCGGGAACCTATGCTGCAAAGCATTTGACAGACGATGTTCCGGAAGAGGTGAAGGTTCGTCGGTTGCAGGAGATGATTGATCTGCAAAATAAATTGTCTGAAGAAAGCAATTTGCGCGACATAGGAAAAGTATTTGAAGTCTTGATCGAAGGCTTCTCTAAGCGATCGCGTGAACAGCTATATGGACGTACCAGCCAGAATAAAGTAGTCATCTTTGATAAGAAGAATTTTCATGTCGGACAGTTTATTCATGTAAAGATTGTCAGAGCATCGTCGGCTACTCTTTTTGGAGAGCCTGTTGAGTAAATTGTTCTCATCTTCACATCCTTCACAGAAAGTGGTTGATTATTAATAAAATGACTACGTGTGTGAAGGCATAAAAAGAAATTAGCTGTTGCTATTATAAGGTATATAAGAAAGAATACCTGGTAAGATAAACGGGAATCGAAATTAAATCCAACGAGGATTGAAATCGATTCCCGTTTATTTGATTTTAAAAGGTAGGCAGGAAAGAGAAAAAAGCCGGCGTCTTTTGTTGAAAAGCCGGCGTGAAATGATAAAAACACGCCGGCTTTGAAGTCAATTGAGAATGGAGGATTGAAAATTGAGAATTAAAAGAAGAAAAAATAAGAGGAAAGAATGGAAAACAAGAGAAGAACAGGACCGGCCTAACGGAGAAGGCGTAAAGCAAATTGCGAGCGAAG
>ERZ779643.516-NODE-516-length-32308-cov-4.211081_pt1 | contig 32308 bp, 47 predicted proteins | sample MGYA00511564_ERZ779643 | MGnify/ENA primary metagenome ERZ779643 (study PRJEB29588, sample SAMEA2147114) | human gut metagenome | biome: human gut; feature: human-associated habitat; material: faeces | place: Denmark | collected 2008/2010 ...
ACGTGATGGAACACACGGAGAATCCACCATATAGGTTTTGGCATCAAGGCATTGTCAATAATAGTATAGACTCCAGTGAAAGCATACAATTTTTCTTCTATGAGATGGAAATCGCCGAAAATAGCGTCGCAATAATAACAGCCGTGCGATAGGTAGCTATCGGCAACCGTCCGGCTATACTTTTTTTTACCGGGCCGACCTTGAGTTGTCGCCCCTCTTCCGTCTGTAAGAAATCTTGTACCGCGGCATAGACCCCAGGATGCTTGTCTATATCATGATCGTCCCACGAAGACCGCTCCACATCGAAATCGCAGTTGCAGACGCTCTTCAGACTTGGCTCTACCGTATAGCAGTATTGCAGCGTCCCGCACTTCCAGCATTTCATTTCAAAGAAGATGATAGTAACCTTCTGCTTGGGCGCTGATCTGATATGCTCGCAAAATTTCAACTTACGCGCCAGTAAATTACTTATCAATGCTTTTAACGGCATTTGAACTTTCCCTACTTGGGCAAGTATGTTTGAATTTTCGTCCTTGAATATTTTGAACGCAGGAGTCTCTTTGTCTGCAACTAAAGTTTTGTCATAATCCGACATTTCTTTGGGGGCTATGCGGAAAAACCAGCAACCTCTTACGTTCGATGCCTTATACCGTTCCTGCCGGAGGCGGGTTGCTTCATAAGTCTGCCGGCTCCATTGAACCTCGAAAGCAATCCTCTTGCCTCCCTGTACAGCCAAAACATCCGCCCTCCAATCCGCTTCGGAAAATTCGGGGATGGCATCCCATCCTTGCTCCCGACATGCCTCCATGATAGCGACTTTCGCTTTGAGATGCTCTGCAGACTCGGGTTTCCAATCACATGGATGTGCAGATTTCAGATGAACGAAATGTTTCAACCCTCTGTTGCTTGTTCTCAAAAAGCCCTCTTGCCCGCAGCACGGCAATGTTAAAACGATTTCTTTGGCTTTAAGACGGGCTTTCAAAGCACTCCATTCTTCGTCATTAAGATCAATGGAAACAATTTCTTTGTCTTCTATATAAGCACGTAAAGGCATTGTAGAAATGTATAAAGATTGTTAATGATCTCGGATATATTACATCAATCCAAATATAGCGAATCCGAACGAAACGAGCAAGTTTTGCGGAGTGAATCATCGTCGTCTTAATATTGAATCACCATATATCTTACGCCGACCCGTCCAGCAAAATAGACGCCAAGGTCTTCGCCTTGTCTTTGTCGCATGCAGCGGCTATTCGTCTCTTGCTGTCCGGGCGTTCCGGGCAGTCTGAAATTTTATTCTCTATGACACTGCTCACAAAACAGATCATCTCGAAATTCGAGAAACATCCTATCCACTCACAGGATGGGAAAGGAATGGATGCCGAAGTCCTCGTCAAGTATTTCAACCCCTGCGGCTCGGGCACATGGCTCATCACCGAAGCCGAACGCGAAGGCGACGACTGGCGCCTGTTCGGTTATTGTCATATCCACGAATGGGAGTGGGGCTACCTGATGCTCTCCGAGCTGGCATATCTTCGTCTGCCGTTCGGACTTACCATCGAACGCGACATTTACACGGCCAGGAAATACGTCCGGGATTCTCTACCGCAGGATGAATGACGGCAAAGGCCTCGGAATTTTACTGCCCCTTGCCGATAACAGAATCATTACACAAAAAGGACTATAAATATGGCAACATTCGAAGAAAGAGCCGAACGGCTGAAGAAAGAGTTGGACGAAGCTACAAACGGCGACCAACGTCGAAATTTGTCCCACGAATACGAACTTACCTTGCGTCTGCTGCGCATCATCCGCGGAGAGGTCTTTACGCTCGACGACATCAATAAATGCCGCCAAGAGATCATGCGGCAACATCCCGGATACGAACGTCCTATAACGGCCGACTCGGGAATCCTGCTGGCTGCGGAGGCAATCCGCAAATCCTTCGGACGGAAATACTATCTGCCGCTTTACAAATATCCGATCCTCATCGATTTCGGAAAACCCGACGGGCAGATATGCGTGATCCATCCGAGCAACTTTATTAGCTATACGTCCAAAAAAGGAGGGGAAGAGTGATTGATGTGCACCCCAAAGTTTGGACTGATTAATAATTCAGATAGCATGAGTTCGGTATTGTACCGGGCTCATGTTGTTTAAAGCGGTCTTTATTCGCTTGTTATTGTAGTAATTTATGTATTCCTCCAGTTCCTTGCGGAAATGATCGACAGACTCGAACTTCTGCAAATATAATAATTCTGATTTTAACAGTCCGAAAAAGTTTTCCATAACCGCATTATCCAAACAGTTTCCCTTACGAGACATGCTCTGACTAATACCTTTTTCACGCAGCCGATATTGATAGCGTTTCATCTGGTACTGCCAACCCTGATCCGAGTGAAGTATAAGTTCCGGAGTATCGGGCAGATCCTTTATGGCATCTTCAAGCATTTTCATTGTTTGGTAAAAGGTCGGATGTTCAGCTATATTATAACTTATTATTTCCCTATTATATAAGTCCATAATAGGCGACAGATAAAGCTTCTTGCCGAACAGAGAAAATTCAGTAAGGTCTGTAACCCACTTTTGATTAGGACGTTCCGCCATAAAATTACGTTTCAGCAAGTCGGGCACCACGGCACCAACCTCTCCTTTGTATGAACGATATTTTTTTAGGCGCACCTGGCATTTAACTCCACATTCGTTCATTAACCTAAGTACCGTTTTATGGTTTATAGAATATCCGCGATTGTGCATCTCTACTGTGATACGGCGGTAACCATAACGTCCCTTATGATCGTGGTATATACTTACAATCTCGTTTTTCTCTTGTTTGTATTTATCGGGGAACTTTAACTGCTTCAGATGATAACAATAGCGTGGGAAGGGTATGTTCCGGTCTTAGTTCTTCGATGGCTTTTGCCCGCTCCCGTTCTCGCGGACGATGCGTTCCTCGACTAAGACCCTCAATTTTTTTAAGTAAGCAACCTCGGCGCGAAGACGTTGGTTTTCGACTCGCAAGTCATTTTCTTCCTGTGGTTGTAGTTCCTGTTTATTAGGCTTGGTTCTCATCTTACCCCGATTATCACGGTAAAGACCGGATTCACCTTCTTCATAATAGATACGCTCCCATTTGCTCAGCGTACTCTCATTGTAAATACCGAACTTTGCCGTTGTTTCCGTTAAAGATAAGTGATTCTCGTGCATGTGCCTGATAGCTGACAACTTAAAATCGCCGCTGTAAGTATATTGCCGTATACGAAGACCTGCTTCGCCGAACTCTTTATAACGCGCAATCCAACGCGACAAAGGCGTATAGCTTATTCCAAAATGCTTGGAGGCGGACGATACGGAATGTTGGCCATTGACAACAGACAAAACTGCCGCTAATTTCTCCTCATAACTGTACTTCATAAAACACCCCAAAAGTTATGTCCAACTTTTGGGGTGCAGTTCATGATGATCTTCCCCTTTTCACAGACCGCATCAGCGCTGCGCTTTCATATAATGCTGTTCCAGCAGTTTATAAAGCGAGGACTGTGGATAAAGAATCTTTCCACCAAGAGTAGTATAAGGGATTTGGCGGTTGTCCCGGTAATTCTGCAAGGAGCGTTTCGAGATGCTGAAGATGCTGCAAATCTCCTCACTGGTCAGGTACAGTTCATTTCCGATGGTCGGGCGGTGCGTGTCGATCAGAATATCGACAGCCCGGATGGCTTTGACGATGTCGCGGTACAGTTCCTTGAACGCGGCGCTGTCGCGGGTGATGATCTCTTCGGGCATGCTACAGGCTTTTTATCAGATTCTTTTCCAGGAGATGCCGGATGTCGTCGTCCCGGAACAGTACTTTATTCCCTAATGCTGTATAAGGGATAATGCCGGCGGAGCGGTAGTATTGCAAGGCCCGCTTGGTGATGCTCAAGGCCTTGCAGACCTCCTCGGCCGTAAGCCACCGGACAGTTGTCGGTTGGGCGGAGAGGGAATGGAGCGCAGACACTCGCTCCAGAAGACGTTGAAGGTGCGCCTGCAACTCTTTATAGGCGCTCGTTTCCATAAGGACGCAATCCATAATGCTGAGGGTTTAGGTGATTTCTGCGTTAAGGATGTGCAAGATAATCCAAGCCTTCAGAAAACGATCCCCATGTCCGCTCCAGACCGATCCAGTCCGCTCAAAGGAAAAAATGATCGGCGGTGACGCTGATGTACGCCATAAATCGGAAAATAGAGAGATAAAAATTCTATTTGCTTTTTTATCAGATATTCACTATATTTGTATAGAGTTGTTTGACAGGATGAACCTCGATGTAAGTTTATTCAAGACTTGCGTTTCTAAATCATTACCTCATAAAAAAACAACGCCGTAACTTATTAGGTTACAGCATTGTTTTGTAAATCCTCGGAAACCATGCCGGAACTTGGGGAGTTTGGTGCATCAGAATCAGATAAAATTTTGACAAATCCCCAAGGCCGTGCGGATGTAATTAACCAAAGAAATGCGGAGCAACAAACGCAATCGGTAATTATTGGTTTTTTCATTTTTGGAATTGTTGTATTTATGATTCTAATTCTTTGCAATAGCAAAAAAGTATATTTCGAAGCAGTTGAAAAAGACAAACTATGAAAATTTTACGAGTTTTATTATGGATTTTTGGTGTCGCCAATATCCCTGTAGGTATTATTACGATGGCAAATGCTCCGGCAGAATTTGTCGGGCAGGGAATCAGTCAATTGGTATTGGGCATTGCTTTTTGTGGTGGTGCGATCTATTGCACGCAACGTATAAAAGCCAAGAAGCAAGAAGCCGAAGAATATGAAAAATGGCAAAAAAGATAAGTGATGTTCTGGTATAAAATAGTTGAATGGTTTAGAGATCGGTCAGATCGTCAAAATCTAATTTTGAAATTCAACGCAACGGCCAAAGAATCTTTCATTTTAGGGATCGCTCCGGTGTTGCTCAATGCTACTCCATCAAGGGGTGATAGCTCGTATAAACATGCCTATTCCCATTGGCTATTCTCCGGTTTTAGGATTAAGGCAATGTCTGGACGCAATCTCACAAGAGATGAAATGAAAGCCATTGGTGCGACAATTTTAGCAGACAGTGTATTGGTCCGCCGATTGGTTGTACTTGGTTTTGACACTCTCGAAGTCCACGACGATATAGGTATGTACGGATTAAAATGGCAGTTGAAAAACTTTATTGCGATAGCAGAATGATGGAATTATTACAAATCGATTCTCTGGCCTTGGCCAAGATCGGCGAAGGACCTATTCATAGGGTATCCACTATTTGGATGTGGGTTGCAATCATCGAAGGGTGTATCATTTTAGGTAGCTTTATTTGGAGCAGCTATAAAAAGACAACCCGATGTCAAATAAAATCGAAAGTTCTTCAAGAGGATATGGATTTAAATAATATTTTCAATAGTGCTTTTAATGCAGAACCTCTTTACAAAGAACTTACGAGGATATGCCATCCTGATAGATTTGCTCCTGATGAGGAGAAGATGCGGATAGCCGACGAGTTATTCCAAAGAATTACAAAAAATCGGAATAACATCAAAGAATTACAGAACCTGAGAGACGAAATGAACCAGAAACTTAAAATTAAGTTATAAATGGATGGTGAAACTATATATGGAATAATTCACGTGTTTTTCCTGATTGCTGGAGGTTATTTCTTGACGGAGGCAGAAAAGATCTTTGAAGAAAAGCATTATTATTCTACATGGTGGATGATACTATATGGCTTTTGTATTTTCCTATCCCGTATATAGCTGTTTTACTGTGGTTAATAGCCCGAAATATAGGTGAGAATATAAAGTTTGAAAAACCGGATTGAAATGTATTGTATTAATTGCGGAAAACAGGTAAATGGAAATATTCCAGTGTGTAGTGATTGTGCCATGTTGGTTATCCAAGAGCAACTACAATCTCATAAATTAGCTGAGAAAATAGATATTGAGGCCCAGGAATTTTCATTGACAAATGAGAATGAGCCGGAATCAATACCTGATTCAATAAAAAAGCATGCCCATCAAATAGCAAGCAGAGAGGACGATCAGATCATATACAAAATAATTATAACTGCTGCCATCTTCCTAATACTTGTCATCATCGTAGAAGCCATAAATCAAAGCTAAATATAACACTGGCAAGGCTCAGAGGTACAAGCATATTATAGACACTTATATTTCAAGATTTCCAGACAAAAGTTTCTGATATAATGAATAAAATACCGATAATTGGATTACCCCAAGTAGGTTTACCCCTCCTCATAGTAAAAGCGCAGGCCAAACACCTGTGCTTTTTACTTGATACAGGGAGTAATATCAATGTCCTTGATAAAAGAGTAGCTGAGTTCTTCCAACTTTCAGGAAGAACAACCCAACAGCAACAATTCGGGATAGATGGGACACTCCAGACCACAGATGTAGTTGAAATGACTTTCTCGCTGGAAGAACGGGAGTACAAAGCCGATTTCTCGGTGATGGATTTATCCTCGGCTTTCGGGAAAGTGGAAGATGAAACAGGGATTCAGATTCATGGACTGCTGGGATGCTCTTTCATGGAGCAACAGAAATGGATTCTTGACTTTGAAAATCTGACACTCTGTCTTTCGTCATAATAAGGGCTGAGTTTTACAGACTGCTTACCTTGCTTACCCACGAAGCAAAAAATAGGGGAGAAGCATCACGCCTCTCCCCTTTGCATCCGATTATGTTGTTGGAACTTCCTGTGTTTTAGTCTTTATCAGGTAGCCATAACGCCCTTGACGTTTGATACGAATAAATTTTCTAGCTTTCAGCACTCTACCCAACTTTTGATCAGATAGCGTTCGTAAGCCAGACAGACGCAGCAGATTCTTGAGAATCTCTGTATTTAACATAAATACGGCATCAGTATCATCTTCTGTGCATGGTTCGTAAAATGCCATGAGCTGCTCCTCCTCCGGAATTACGGCCCGGAACTCCTCATTATTTTGTTCCAGCTCGGATAGCTCGTCTTGCGAGAACCAATATTGAAAGCCATTTTGGATCAAGTTTATAGCTTGAGCATAGGCTTTATCTAGGCCTGCAAAAGGCTTGTAATCAATCTGTTTGGCCTCAAAACACAAGAATCTGCGATTCCCCGTGATGTCGTGCAAGAAATCCTTGTTATTAATCGAGCCTGCAAAAGAGGCTCGGCGAGTATAATGCTCGTGTGTAAAGGCATATGCTCTCCGAATATGAATATCCCGCTTGGTTATTAACTCTTTGAGTGCATCCAAGTTACGACTCATATTTTCGAGTTCGTCCATGATGATTACGCAGCACTCTGAGAGTTTTACCTGCGAATCCTTGTCCCTGACATTGACCATTCCTGCGTAGACATATTTTCGGAGAGGTGTAGGGATGAGGTTGCCCAACCAAGTCGTTTTGCCAATGCCTTGTTCGCCACTCATAATCAGAGCTGTGTGGTTCACAACCTCCGGTTGCATCCATGAGGCGGCCATTGCAACGAACCATTTTTTAAAGGCTCGTCGCCAAAAAACTTGATTTCCCGTTGCTACTGTATCTGCAAGCTGCTCAATGTAATCAGTTTGCACATCATACTCTGGCAGGTTGACCGTGTATTCGATGTATGGGTCATACTCAACCATAAACTTTGAGGCCAAGATCATCCGCAGTGTACTCATAGAACATTGTAGATCAGCGTATTTCAAATCCCTGAGAATGCTGTTGTAGTCAAAGTCACGCATCTCAACAAAAGGTGCGTCTGGGTCTTTAACTAGCTTAAATTCAGCCTTATTCGAAACTACGTTATACCGAAATATCCATCGGGCACGTAAAAACAGTTCAATCTGTTCGATGAGTGTGTCACCGCCCGTTGTTTTTAGTTGCAACCCTTGGGGTTGCGGAGCAACCTCGGTAAGCGGGGTAACTCCTTGCAGCATCTCGTCCATCGCCGGGCTGTCGTCCGGTGTGATGCCAATATCAGCGGCACCTTTGTAGTCTTGAAGCGCGTTACTCATGGCGCCCTCCTTTCTGTATTTTAGGCGCACCATCAATAATGGCGTCAAGACGAGATTTACGTATGTAAAGTCTACCTCCGATCTCTGTGAGAGGCAGGATACCTTTCGCACGCCAGTTGAACAGGGTGCGGCGTGATACCTTTAAAAGATTTTCGAGATCGGTCAAATCATAATAGACCTCTTGCGCTGTTTCTGTGGTGTTGGTTGTTCGTACCAGTCGCTCGGCACGTATGCCGTTCGATGAGATACCCGTAACCATCGGCTCTACTTGGTTTGTTTCATTCTTACTCGTTTTCATGATTAAAATAGGTTAAGTTGCTGATAATTAAATTAATAAATAAATTTTCCATAATGTTATGGTATTGTGTCGGGAGCTGCCCGACGTGCTACATTACGAGGCATGGCGCTACCACCCCTCCGATTGCCCTATTTTTAGTAGAGCGGGCCACTCTCTTCATACGTCAAAGAACCTCGCCGCTTAAAGCGACAAAAAAATCCACGACAAAAACGGCTTCTCTTGCCATTTTGCGTGAATACGGTCTCCCATGCATTCCGGACTTATGGTTGGGCCGGTGCTCATTATATAATCGTCCCGTTATAACGACATTGCAAAGGAGATAAAAAAAATTGACATATGCAAACAATTTAAATATCTTTGCTGTATGCTTCCTGATTTTTCATCATTTTACATACTTTCCAAGATGTCAGACACTTGGAGTTTTCATGGGAGTTAATTTTTGTGTTTGTATATATTGTTGATTATCACTGTGTATCGTGTTTAGTTCGACTCCCGCCACCTCCACTGAAAATCAAGTAGTTATGAGAAAAATCCTGTAATTCTGCGAATTACGGGATTTTCTTTTTGTGCTCTGTATGCACTTCTCGGCAGGATTCGGAAAGAGTTTACTTGGAGAATTCATGGGAGTTGCAGTTGGACTTCCCAAGTCCAAGTGAAAGTCCAAGAGAATGCTTTATATTTCTCTGTATTGCAATGTTTTACACTTGCAAAATTCACTTATTTTACTTATCTTTGTACCATCGGATTTCCCGATAAATTCATCGTAACGATGTTATCCATTCTATTTTTTATTAAGCGGAGGAAACCGCTTAAAGACGGCTCTGTGCCTATCTTTATGCGTGTCTCCTCCCATCAGGAGTATGTTGAGTGCTCGCTTCGTCGGAGCACTATGCCGTCCCAATGGGTTACGGCCAAAGGTAGGGTAAGGAACAATACCCTCGTAAACAAACAGTTGAATGAATATCTTGACCAGCAGGAATTTCGTATCTACGACATTGAGAGGGGGTTATTGGCTGAGGGTAAGCAGGTAAGCGTTCAAGAGGTAATGCGGCAATATCGAGGTGTTGAACAACCGGAGGGTGAGATGCTGTGCAAACTTTATGAAAAGGCGGACAGGATCGGACATGCATATCTCTTTTGCGGAACGCGGGGAACCGGTAAGACGACGGCAGCCAATACCTATAAACGGCATCTGACCTCGCTGAAGCTGTTCCGGGAGTTTTTGACAGCAACCCGCGGTATCAGCGATATAGAGGTTAAAGCGTTGGATGCACAACTCATGGAGGAGTATCAACACTATTTAATGACGGTTCGGAGTAATAATAACAACACGACTGTCAAGTATTTGCGTAATCTGAGTAAGATTGTGAATCTTGCAAAAACGCGGGGACTTATTCAGACCAATCCAATAGATTTGCTACCTCTTAAAATGCAGACTGTTGAACGGGAATTTTTGACGCAGGATGAGTTGAAGCGGCTGGAAGAAAAGCAGATTGGTATTTCGCGTTTGGAACAGGTTCGGGATATTTTTCTGTTTTGTTGTCTGACCGGATTGGCTTATGTCGATGTGGCGTCTCTCAGCACGGAAAATATCGTCGAGGGTAAGCGGGGTAGGCAGTGGTTGCGAAAAGCTCGAAACAAGACCAATAATATGTGTAACATTCCTTTATTGCGCCCTGCATTGCGTATTTTGGAGAAATATGCGGAATATCGGGCTGCGACGGGTAGGCTTCTCCCTGTACCGAGTAATCAGAAAATGAACGCTTACCTGAAAGAATTGGCAACGTTGTGCGGAGTAGCTAAAAATCTGACAACACATTGCGCCCGGCATACCTTTGCTACGACGGTTACTTTGGCAAATGGAGCTTCGTTGGAAAATGTTTCGAAGATGCTGGGACACAGTAGTATACGTATGACTCAACATTATGCCAAGATTCTGAATAGTTCTATCGAACGTGATATGGATAAAATCGAATCAGAGTTGATAGGAGAGGATGAATAGAGACAAGGGCGGGAGTATCCAACTCCTGCCCTTATCCTAAGTAAGTGAATCTGTTGGTGTTGGCAAACATTATTCTTAATAAGACATTATTTACTGACACCCAAGCTATAACTATTTTATTTTTTATTTTTTTCAGTTTTATCCGCACACGTTTGCTCCAATCACCACATGACCTCTCCCTGCACTCGGCGTGGGGATGGTCCCCCGCCACAACCATTTAAAATTAATATTTGTGGTATGGAAAGCAATCTGAAATTTATCGAGACGTGGGAGGTAGCCCAGTTCAAGGCCCAGCAGGGAGTTGAGAAGCTGGAAGTCAAACAGAATCCCCACACGGGCAAGGTATTCTTTGTCTATGGCCTTGAAACAGGCCCTTGCAGTCGGAAAGTAGAGACAGGACAGCTGACAGACCCGGTGGTGTCTCAGGTGTGCAATGCCGAGACAGGAGAGATGTTTATGATGCTCCATCAGCGGGGCGAGGGAGGAGCCCCTACATTGGCTGTATTTTAAGCTGATTAAGGGTTCTCAGGACAGGCAGGAGGCTTTCGGGCTTTCTGCCTGTTTTATTGTTCATTAAATTTTACATTATGTTCGCGTAAAAAATCTTTTATAACATCAACGTGAATACATCGACCTAAATGAATATAAGGATAATTTGATATTTTCTTTTTGCGATTATTAATAAGTTCCGTTTTATCTACTACATCAAAACCCAAATACTCAAATATAGTTTGATATTGCATCCCATATATAATTCCGTTTTCATCAAATAGAGGTCCTCCACTTTGACCTTTTAATCCAGGAGTACTTAGTTCAATACCAAAATTTCGTTCTTCATCCTTAACAAAGCGAGTCACCATTCCTTCAATAGGGAATCTCGGAGATTCTGAAATTCCAAAGTCAGACCATTCAATAGCGTCAGTTTCTCTATTGTATGTGTAGTTCGTAAATTCTGGAAATGGATACCCCAATCGACATAAAAATTTTCCTTGTTGAATCTGATTAGTTTGTTTTAAGAAAATAGGAAATTTTTTACAATATAATTCATTGAATCCATTAAATTTGAGTATAGCAAGATCATAAACGGGATGACATATCCATTTCAACTCTGAAAATCTATCTACACAATCTATAAGGTGATTATAGATTTCAATTATATTTTCAGATGTGTATCCAAATTTTTTTGCTATATCTGAAATCTTCTTTGTCCGTTTTGCCCCTAATGGAACTTCATTAATCCTTGCCTTATAGGATGCGTATTTTGCATTGATCTCATCTGCAGGTGCAATAAGCCCCTCTACAACATGTTTGCATGTCAAAGCATATCCATCCTCATTAAGAATGAATAAAGTTGCTGCTGCAGGAATAATTTCTGTGCTTTTATAGCACCTCATAATTGAGTGTATTGGCCTGGTAAATTCCTTAGCCTCTTCTATTGCAGAAACAAACATATTAATAAGAATTTTAGATGTAAACTTTTCAAATATAATATTTAATTCAAATTAAAACAACTTTTATGTTACACATTCGCCCTTCTACAAGAAAGCAGGCCAAAATCAAACTGGCCCTCCAAGGCTGTGCAGGTTCAGGTAAAACCTATTCAGCCCTTTTATTGGCCTATGGCATGACCTCTGACTGGTCCAAAATTGCCGTCATAGATTCAGAAAATGGCTCTGCCGATCTCTATGCTCACCTCGGGACCTACAATGTGGTTTCCCTCGGTGGTGATTATTCCCCGGAGAATTACATCGAGGCCATCACCCTCTGTGAAAATGCAGGCATGGAGGTAATCATCGTGGACAGTATCTCCCAATGCTGGGACTACCTGCTGGATTTCCATGCAGGACTGCAGGGCAACTCCTTTGCAAACTGGGCCAAGGTTACACCCCGTCAGAATGCCTTTGTGCAAAAAATCCTCCAATCTGCGGTGCATATCATCTGTACCATGCGCACCAAGCAGGATTATGTGCTCAATGAAAAGAACGGCAAGATGGTCCCGGAGAAAGTGGGACTTAAAGCCATGCAAAGGGATGGCATGGACTATGAATTTACCGTCGTTCTGGATATAGACCTCAAACACCATGTGCAGGCTTCCAAAGACAGAACAGGCCTGTTCATGGGCCGTCCCGAGTTTACCATCACCCCCAAAGTAGGCCAAGCCATCCTGAACTGGTGCAACCTCAATCCTCAATCAAACATCATTCAACCCCAAACCCCTCAAAACTATGGAAACAGCGCTCCAACTCCATCCCGTTAGACAAGAGATCATTCCTCTGCCGACACAGCATCCTCTCACCATTACACAACCGCTCAGGACGGATAAGACCACACCCTTTATAGAGGCCAATACCAAAGAGGTTTCAATCCGCCACCTGCAAAGTGATTGTGTGGTCCCGGTTTTCTCCAAAGACAACGAGGTAACCATTTCACACCCTGCCTTTGTGGAGACAGTCCATGAGGCGGCCCAGCAGTTCTTCCGGGGAGAAACCATCGACAGTCCCGAAATAAGGGTAAGCCATATCGTCAAGGGCAGAATCCCCGAAGCTATCCACAAGCCCGTGAATCAGCTTTTGGAGACAGACAAGACCATCTACTATGAGCGGATGATGTTCTGCTTTGAAATCCCCACTATCTGTCAGGACATCGACGGAAACCCCTTAAAGCTGACCATAGGAGGGGTAAGGGCCTATAACCATGAAAACCTCTACAACAGGAAATCTGCGGAGAAATTCAAAGTCTTTGTGGGCTTTCAGAATAGGGTCTGCTGCAATATGTGTGTTTCCACGGATGGCTACAAGAGCGAGATCAAGGTAATGAATACACAGGCCCTCTTTCAGGCTGTCATGGAGCTGTTTCAGCTCTATAACCCCGAGAAACACACAAGGCAGATGCAAACCCTTGTGAACTCTTCCATGACAGAACATCAGTTCGCTCAGTTCTTGGGAAAGTCACGGCTTTATCAATGCCTGCCCCAGGAGGATAAAAAGAGACTGCCCCAACTTCTAATGACCGACACCCAGATCAATCTGGTGGCAAGGGCCTACTATCAGGACGAGGCTTTCGGAGTAGATGCACAGAGCCGAGAGATTTCCATGTGGAAGGTCTACAACCTCCTGACAGGGGCCAATAAGTCCTCCTACATCGACAATTTCTTGGACAGGGCACTCAATGCCTCGCAGCTGGCTGAGGGTATCAACAAGGCTTTGTATGGAGAGAGTGAGTACAGATGGTTTGTGGAGTAATTTCCGCACTTACTTTCTAAATAATTCAAAAGTATGTGCGTAGAGTTATCCCGAAAACCTCTCTCTGTGATTAACTTACCATCCCAGCAATAAATGGTTTTCTTACCGGAAATGCTACGGTCTGTCTATTATCCATTATGATATGAAAGTTGGAGTGTGCGCACTTAATTGCTTATAATAATGGAATCTATCTGCGCATGAGTTGTACATCTATCTCTCTTATATAATGGAAAGATAGGTGTACAAGCCCTCTAAAAGAGCGCCGGGAATTACCTTTTGTCTGAAATTTGTGTATTTTTGTGAGTATGAATGACAAGTTGCAACAGATCGACACCCTTTTAGGTGAACTGAATCAATACCGGGCCAATGAAAATTACCGCATCACAGAGGCCCTGGAGATTGAATACACCTATGACAGCAACCGCATCGAGGGAAATACCCTGACCCTCCATGAAACGGATATGGTGGTCAACAAAGGTATTACCATTGCAGGCAAAGGGTTAAGGGAGCATCTGGAGGCTATCAACCATAAAGAGGCCATTGATTTTATTAAGGACATAGCCCAAAAGAAAGAGCCGATCTCGGAACGTGTGCTTTTGGATATTCATGCCATAGTCCTGCACAGCATAGACAAGGACAATGCAGGGAAATACCGCCGTGTACCTGTCATTATCAGCGGTAGCAAGCATATTCCTCCCCAGCCTTATCTGTTACAGCCCAAAATGGACGAGTTGTTTCAATGGTACGAGGCAAACAAAGATTCCATGCACCCGGTTGTATTGGCCGCTCAGATGCACGAGAAACTGGTGTCTGTTCATCCCTTTATTGACGGGAATGGCAGGACAGCCCGTTTGTTGATGAATCTGATATTGATGCAACACGGTTATCCCATAGCCAATATCAAGGGGGACAATGAGACAAGGCGACGCTACTATGAGACTTTGGAGGAGGCATCCTCGGGAGATAACTCGGCTTTTGTGGAGTTTATCGAGGATGTGGTAATTCAAAGTCTGACGTACTATCTGAAAATCATCCGGGGATAATATCCCAAGAGATTATAATTGGAGAGGTGTGGAGCGATCCATGCCTCTCTTTTTATTTGGGGGCACTCAGCTATCATTGTGAGACGTGCCGATTATGCACTATTTTAGAGTACTGAATTTATGAAAGATTTGTATTTGACACTTGTCGGAGGGCTTATATTTGTCCTTGTGGCCTACATAAGAGCAGACCCCCGCAAGAAAGAGTAAACATTTTCTAAGATCAATATTGATTTTCTGAAACTTTAAACCGAAATTTGTTTCTGCAACAGTCCTAAAAAGAAGGATGAGTTATTGCATTTCCCAAGTTAGTTGTCTACTTTTGTGGAACATACTAACTGACACGGAAAGTGTAAGTTTATTCCCATAAAGCGAATCTGGAAAATTCATTGATGGTGAGAATAAGCGGACTTATCCTTTCGTCGTATACTTACCCAAGTATATAGGCGTAGGGCTGTTGCTTGTTTTATCCATCGAGGTATTCCAGAACCTGCTTTAGTAAAATAGGCTTTCAGTCCTGCGCTTTCTTTTTACTACTAATCCATCTGTGAGGGACGGCAGAGAGAAAATATCGGCTTATGGAAAAATTAGTGCTGTTAATTATCATCAGTGCATTAGTCGCATTATTAGGTCGCAATCGTAAAATTGGATATGGCTGGAGCTTTTTCTTTTGCTTGATGCTTTCTCCTTTGATTGGATTAATCATAATTCTATGTTCTAAAAAGATTGAAATAACATTTGAAGATGCAGACACAAATGAATAAGCTCAATATAAAATTTCTCCTCCTTGTATCTATTTTCTTTAATGTCTATCAATTACAAGCGGACGAGAGAAATACGGACCTCAATCAAACTACCCCGGAGGATATAGAGGCCAGAGTACGAAGAAGAGCCCAAGACCTAAACAGGGGTAGAGTAGGCTATGAGGATACAGGGGCTCCTGGATGGGATAACCCGGAACCCATGCCGAGTTCCGGGGATAAAAAACAGAGGTATAAAAAAGTGTAAAGCAAAAGATAATCAAATAATTATACACTTTTCTTCAGTACCTTTGTTTTAGAAAAAAAGTAGAATAAGGTAATGTTAAACGAGGTTTCGGTTTCCAAATCGTTACCTCGTTTCTTTCGCTCTATTATTCATAGAAACGTGATTTTCAGTTTCTTGCATCGTTATTCATCTTGACATACGACTCTGCTGAAATTATTTTTGCAACCCTAAAAAGCAGAGTTTATGCGCAGCACGTTCAAGGTTCTGTTCTACCTTAAAAGGAACAAAGACAAAGATCAGAAAGTCGTCCCTGTCATGGGTCGCATCACGGTCAACGGTAGCATCGCCCAGTTCAGCGCGAAGCTCTCCGTTCCGGAGATGCTTTGGGAGGTCAGCGGCGGCCGCGCCAAAGGCCGCAGTCTCGAAGCGGATCGCATCAACCGTCATCTGGACAACATCCGCACCCAGATCGGCAAGCACTATCAGGATATCTGCGACCGGGAGTCATACGTTACGGCCGAAAAGGTCAAGAATGCCTATCTCGGCTTCGGAGAGAAATACCGGCTGCTTCTCGAAGCGTTCGAGAAATTCACCGGCGACCTCAAGAAACGTGTCGGCATCGACCGCTGCCACGGTACATGGAAACGCTACTATAAATCCATCGACCATCTGCGGACTTTCATGCGTAAGGAGTATAACGTGAGCGATATGCCGTTGGCGGAGTTGGAACAGTCGTTCATCGAGCAATACCACGTCTACCTTAAATCCGATCTGGGGCTCAAGCCTACGACCGTCAGCGGTTATCTCAAATGCCTGAAATACGTTGTCAAAATCGCGTTCAACAACGGCTGGATGCCTCGCAACCCCTTTTCCCTCTATCAATATACGGCTCCGAATCCGGAACGTAGTTTTTTAACGGAAGATGAACTCCGGCGTATGATGACTACCGAGCTGCGGTATAAGCGTCAGGACTATAACCGCGATATGTTCCTGTTCTCCTGCTTTACGGGCATCTGCTATGCGGATATGGCCTCGCTGACCTATGACCGGATCGAGCAGGATGCGCAGGGCGAGTGGTGGATCAGCGGGAACCGCCAGAAGACCGAAACCAGATACGTTGTCAAACTTCTGCCGTATGCGTTGTTCATCCTGAACAAGTACCGGGGTCTGACCGGCGACGGACGTGTTTTTGCCATGTCTACACTCGATTCGATCGACGACAGCCTGAAAAACATCGCCCGGGAGTGCGGCATTGACAAACAACTCTCGTTCCACCTTGCCCGGCACACGTACGCCACGACGATCTGCCTGTCGAACGGCGTGAGTCTGGAGACGCTTTCGAAGATGCTGGGACATAAAAATATCACCACCACTCAAATCTATGCGAAAGTCACCCCGCCGATGATCGACCGTGAGGTTACCATGCTCCGGGAGAAACTGGCAACGAAATTCTCCGTGTAGACACTTTGCGATAAAGTATATAAATATATTATGTATTTACATACTTGTATAAACTCATCATTCGGTCATTGCATCTTTGCGGCGAAAACCTACTGCAACCCGATTATGGAACGACTCGATGAGATTTTGGAAATCGTCCGAGAGATCCGCGAGGATGTCTCCTTTATGAAACGCCACCGTAATATGCTTTGCGGGATGCCTATTCTGGAAGTCGACGAAGTATGCGACCTTTTGAAGATGAGCGATCGTCAACTGCGCCGTTATCGCACTTCGGGTCAGCTTGTCGGTTTCCATTTCGGTCGTCGTCTAATGTTTTCGACGGCTGAAATCAACCGCTTCATAGAGCGTGTTGAAATGGAACATAAGCAGAAAAAGTCTTTGAGAAAAGCTATCCATAATCTTTAACACATAATACTATGTCTGAAACAACAGAAAGATCTTATTATCTGGTGGAGTCCATGTATTTCGAGAAACTGCTCCGCACGCATTTCATGCTGACACAATCCACGCTGCTCTTCGAACACCTGTTGAGCCACAGTGACCGCCCGATGTTCCTCTCGGCCCGCAAGGTCTGCGAGGTGCTGGGTATGGATTGCCACCAACTCGAACAATGCCGTAAAAAGCGGATGATCCGCGCCCGTGCCGTCAACGGACAGATGCTGTACGATGCCTACGAGTTGCTTGCGCTTACTGAACTTTTCTACCGCCGGAAGCTGCGGAAGACCCTCTCCCGGATACCGCAGTTCGAGGTGCGCTGATCCGTTCGTGCTGAAAGGGACTGACTGCATCCGCAGCAGTCTCTTTTTGTTTTGAGACAGCACGAATAATAATTAAAAATCCCTTTGTGAACGCCGGCCTCGGGGCAAGATAGCGCCGGACACGTTCCGGCGTCAAATTTTTGCGGCACGATCTCCACCCTTCGGGTCGTATCGCCCCTCAAAAATTTGCCTTGTCCGTGCCGTCGCTGATAATCCCGCCCCGAAGCCGGCTTCTCACTTTTCATAACGGGTATCTGCCGGCCTTATGTCAAACTAAAATCCATTTCGAATATGAAGAATCAGAAATTCGAGATTGCGGTAGCGGGTTACGACTACCGTTTCAAGACCTACGCCCGGGACGGCGTGGAGGCATCGGTAAAGGTGAAATGTTTCCTCGGACGACCCGATGCCGAGTGTACGATCCTTATTCCGACGTTGAACGACGACCTGCGGGAAACTGAATCCTGCCGCAGGCAGGTTGCTCAGCGATGAGAAAGTGGATCGATCAGTCGACCTTCGACGAGCTGCTGCTCGCCAATGCCGAGGATAACGTAGAGCGGGCTATTCAAAGCGCATCGGCCGTATTGGAAACAGTGCAGGAGTTCGTTCCGGAGGCAGCCTTGTTCTACCGTGTTACACATGCCGAGGACAGCCTGAAAAACTATTTCGAGGAGGCGTGCACCGGTTTCCGAAGAAACGGCATCCTGTTTCTCGTCCGCCAATATTTCTATCCAAAACCCTATTACGACCTCCGATTCGATTGGTCGTTCTTCCGATATGCGGACAACTACTCCTACGGCAAGGCTTTCGACAAACAAACCGCTCCGAACCGTATCGGGGTCTTCACCAAAAAGAAGATCGACGACTGGGTGGAATACCTCACGCAGGGTTTCCGGAATCTCGAACGGATCGATGCGGAGAACGAACGCAAAATAATCGGGTACCGCAACCGGTTGGAGGCTCTGTCCGATGTGGTTTGGGTTCATGACAAAAGTCACGGCCAGATCATTCGTAACGGCCTGACCTATACTTTCGATATCCGGCAGACGGATTACAGCGAAAAGATCTCTTTGGACTATCGGTGCCGCACGCTCGACGATTTCCTTGCACTCTCCGACAATAAATTCACACCTAAACCTTAAACGACTATGGAACGAAACATTATTATCGAAAATATCTGCACTGCGTGCCGCTGCGGCGAACGTCGCGCCGAGGAATATTTGGCCGCGGAACTTCGCAACCTGCGGGAACTGCGGGATGCCGGGGCTCTGTGCTACGGCGATCTTGAAACGGCCTGTTCTGGGCTGGGACTGGACTTCGATTATACGGACTATTTCTGTCAGGCCTTGTCACTGAACTAACTCCGATTTACGATGAACAATCTTTGTTTCAACCGTTTCACACTGCGGACGGACGATGCGAAAACCCGCCGTAAAATCCTTCGCTGGCTGGCGCTCAATTATCGCTTGTACGAATACCTCCCCTCGGAGGCAGAGATCCGCGGACGGTTCATCTCGCGCAAACCCTTTCCCGCCGAAGCGCTCCGGCGCCAGATCGGGAAACTGCGCGGCGACAGGACTCTGTTCCTGCGGATTGTCTCTACGGACTTATACTCGCTCTATGTGGAAGGTAATGTCTATCTGCTCGGGGCGTGGTACCGAATCTTTCTTTAATCACCTGCCGCCTGCTCCGCAACGAGCGGGCGGCGTCATTTCCATATCATGGCATACGAATCATCCATTCCTTTCGCGGATATCCGGGATTTCCGCGAGGCCGAGATCAACGGCATCTCTGCTCTTTTCACTATGTGTCGCCTCGATTCCGAAACCCTTCCCGCCGATTTTCATTCGTGCGAGGTCATGGGCGGTCGGGGCAGCGATTTCCAGTGGCTCGTTCCGCTGGCTTTGGCAAACTTCACCGGAACGTTCGTCTCCCGGCAGCCCCTGCTCCGGGAAGGACAGGCGTACGCTGAAATACGCCGGTACGGCATCTATGACGCGACGACAGTCGACGAATGGTCTGAAAACAACAACGATAACTCTTAAACACTATGCGACGAAAATTCAAACTGAAGGTCAGCTATACCTTCAACGGCTGTTTTACCCTGCGTGCGGCTTCCGGCAAGGAGGCCGCACGTCTTGTTTCCGAACAATGCGGAACGGTTCTGAGTGCGATTCAAACGACTCTCGGCGAAGAATCCGAGGTAGACTGGCATTTCGACAAACATCCCCGGCTTGCAGTTCGGGAAGTAATCGCTCTTCCGGAGACCCTCGACGGGGAGAAGCTGCCGCGCGTGCAGGTCTTTCACCCCGGGCAACGGGTCTTCTGGCGTGATCCTGCCGATGAAACGTCGGGATATTATACCGTATGTTCGGGTAATGACGACGTGGAGGAACCCTCTGACGATGACATCATCCGGATTTGTTCTTCGGCTTCGGAAGCCGAAGTTTTTCCGTGCGAACTACGTCCCATATCCGATAATCATTAAAGACACCTTCAAATGAACATGCAGGAATCCGATTTCCGGCGTGCGCTGGAAATCATCACCCGAAACAACAGAATCACTGTGTCGTTCAACACACCGATCGCCGACAACTACTCCCAAGTCTATCCGCTTCTTATCCATGAGAGCAACGCTTCGGTACTGAAACAGCTCCATGAGGCGGGCTTCTCGATGAGCATGACGAAAAAAGGACTGGAAGTGTCGAAGTATTAACCTCAAATAATCGCGCAATGAAACGCTATGAATTTTATCGGAATCAAAAAATTACTGTCATAGATTGCCGGTATTTCAGTTTTGAAGCCGAGAATCTCGAAACGGCAGTCCAGAAGATCAAGGATCTATGTGCTGACGGTCAACTCGATGAACTGTCAAATGATCCGACCTATCAGGAAGATGCTGCTTATCAGATTCCCGGAACGGAATATCCACTGGATATAGAAAACAATAATGGAGATCCTACGGTTATGATTTACTCGGCCGCAGACGGAAACTGCATCATGGACAACCTTCCGAATAGAAGTATCAAATGCTTGTCGATGCCTGCGAGGCGTGGTGGAACAGACAATTCGCAGAGGAGCAAATCCGAATCCGGAAAGAGTCTGCCCAATGAATACCCGGAACAAACCCGATCTGCATTGCGGACACCGACCTGATGTCCGCAGAAATACAATAACTCAAACCAAGAACATTTTAATGAACGAAACCATGAATTTACACGAATATTACCGTAACCATAAGGACGCGATCAACGCGTCGATTATGGATATTGCCTGCGATCTGGCCGTCGGACGGCTGCTGAACGCACACGGTGCGCCTTTCGAAACATTCGTCGAAGCCGATGACCCCGACGATCCCGACGGCGGAACCCATTACAAGGAGGAATATCAAAAGGAATACGATACGTATTACGATAAGGAGTACGCCCGTGTCGCAAAGCTGATGAAATTCGACTATTGCCAAGAGGACGGAGTCGCGGCTTCGCCTGAAGATACGAACACCTAAACCATATACTTATATGATCGATATTCCTTTGTCCCTGCGCGTTCCACCGCAGGGACGCTATAACCGCGGTATTTATACCTGTTATGAATGTGATTTCGAACCGCCGCACTATACGTAGTACCTTGCATGCTGGGCCTTGCCGAGACCTCTGCCGGTACGATGGTCGTCTGGGAATGTCCCCGGTGCGGTCAGAAATGGATGTTTCACTATCGGGCCCAAAATTCCCGTGAAGCTCACGATTACGCCGCCCAGCTCCTCGCTTACCGCACTGGCGATCCCGATTGGCGTATGACGCTGAATCCCGACTGGATTGCGGTGCCGCGGCAGAAAAAAGAGTAACCCTAAAACCTGATCCAATGAAAATCTTTGAAAGAATCACAAAACGCTATGCGCTTCAGAATTACTATCTGCGGCGCAATTTCTATTGGCCGGATACGCTGCCGGAGATTCTCGATTATTGGCAGCAGCACAATGACCTGCCATTTCTCTACGGCGGCGATAACTGGCCGTATGATGCAATGTGCGAGCGGCAGCGCCGCAAGGGCGTCTATGCTTCGCAATACCTGACACCCGACCGCACGGCCTGCCAGATGGCGGCACTGGCCGTGCGATATTTCGACAATGACAGCCGTATCGTGGACGCCTGCTGCGGCACGGGGCAACTTACGCGCGCCCTGCTCCTCGAGGGCGTGCATCCGTCGGCGCTCCTCGGCTTCGATGCCGATGCGGAGCTGGTTGATCTATACGAACGCCTCTATCCCGAAACTGCTGCGCTGCGGATGCAATTTCATGAGATCGACTTCCGCTGCGAGAACGTCATTGCCAATCCGCCGTTCGAGATTGTGGAGTGTGTCTACTTCCTGCAATGGCTCTCCCGCACGCAACGCTCGGGCGATCGTGCCGTGCTGCTTCTGCCGTACGGCTTTATCGACAAGCAGCGTCCCAAAGCCGTACAGGAGACGATGCGGCACTTTATCATCCACCACCGGACACCCATGCAGGAGCCGTTCGCACGCACTGCCTGCCGTGCGGAGATCGTCGTAGTGGAACGGGCGTAGTGCATTCCGACGCGGGGAGAACCCCGCGTCAATGTTAAAATTTTATGTCATGAAACGAACTGAAGTGGTAAACATTCGTTATGCAGCATGCGATGTTTACATCGGCCGTGCCGGCCGTGGTGAAGACGGTTATTTCAGGAATCCTTTTCGGCTGCTGCCAGGCATGAGCCGCGGTGCTACTTTGGACCGCTACCGCAGTTATTTTTACGGACGCCTGCGTACCGATCCTGAGTTTCGTCAGCGTATCCATGCTTTGAAAGGCAAACGCTTGGGATGCTTCTGTAAGCCTTATCCATGTCATAGGGATATTATCAAAGAATATCTCAATACCTTGGACGATGAATAAAGGTCGTATGCCCGGCGGCATTGCTATTCCGGGATTTTTTCCGTAATTTTACTGGGTATTCAGTATCGTCCGTTTTATGAACGAACACCCGGCAACTCTTCTGCGCTGTGTCGTGGAACGTATCACCTATCAGAATCCCGAGAACGGATACTCGGTGCTGAAGGTCAAGGTGAAGGGCTATAACGACCTTGTCACGCTCGTGGGTAACCTGCTGGAGGTTCCCGTGGGCAGCGTCCTTCTGTGCCGCGGCGAATGGAAGGTGGACAAACGCTACGGCAGCCAGTTCGTCGCCGCGACATGGGAGGAGACGATGCCCGCCACGGTGTACGGGATCGAAAAATACCTCGGCAGCGGACTGGTCAAGGGCATCGGCCCGCGGTTCGCCCGGGCTATCGTCCAGCGATTCGGAACGGAGACCATCGACATCATCGAGACGGAGATCGAACGGCTTTACGAAGTTCCGAACATCGGACGTAAGCGTGTAGCGAAGATCCGCGAGAGCTGGGAGAAGCAGAAAGACATCAAAAATGTCATGCTTTTTCTGCAGGGCTCTGGTGTGAGCACGGCCTATGCGGCCAAAATCTACCGGGAATACGGCAAGGAGAGTATTGACAAGGTGCGGGAGAATCCCTACCGCCTTGCCGACGATATTTGGGGCATCGGCTTCAAGACCGCCGACGGCATCGCCGCAAAGATGGGCTATGAGAAAGAGGACCCGCGACGGTGCCGGAGCGGCATCCTCTATACGCTGGGACAACTTTCGGACGAAGGACATGTCTACGCCGGGGAGGAACAGCTGGTAAAGACTGCGGGGCAGCTTCTTGAAGCGGGCGAAACGGCTATCCGTGACACCCTTGCAGGGATGCTTCAGGCCGAAGACCTTATTCTCGACAAGGATGCCATTTACCTTCCTCCGTTCTACCATGCCGAGTGCGGTACGTCGCGTCGCCTGAGAGATTTGGCAGAGAGTACGGGCCGTTCGTTGTTCGACGGGCTTTTCGATCCGTCGTCCCTCACCGCGGAAACCGGCATCGAATACGACGAAGTTCAGCTTGCGGCTATCCGGCAGGCCGTCACGTCCAAAGTCATGGTGTTGACCGGCGGCCCCGGTACGGGTAAGACGACTACGACGCAGGGAATTATCGCGGCCTTGAAAAAAGCCGGCCTGCGCGTGCTGCTGGCGGCACCGACGGGACGTGCTGCCAAGCGTATGAGCGAGGCGACGGGCATGGAGGCCAAGACCATCCACCGGCTGTTGGAGTACAACCCGCAGGACGGCTACAAGCGCAACGACGAGAACCCGCTGGAAGGCGACGCGCTGATCGTGGACGAGTGTTCTATGATCGACATCCTTTTGATGAACAACCTGCTGAAAGCCGTTCCCGTGGGGATGCGGCTGGTGTTCGTCGGCGACATCGACCAGCTGCCGAGCGTCGGGGCGGGAAACGTCCTGCGCGACATCATCGACTCGCAGCGTATCCCCGTCGTGCGGCTCGTGCGCATCTTCCGGCAGGCGCAGAAGAGCCGTATCGTGATGAACGCCCACACCATCAACCAGGGACGCTTCCCCGATACGAGCAACGGCCGCGACACCGACTTTTTCTTCATGCGGGAGGACGACCCCGAACGGGCCGCCGAAACCATCGTCCGGCTGGTGAAGGAGCGCCTGCCCCGCGCCTACCGGGAAAGTCCGGACCGTATTCAAGTACTTACGCCGATGCAGCGGGGCGTCGTGGGCGCCGCGAACCTGAACCTGCTGTTGCAGCAGGCATTGAATCCTTCGGGGCCGAGCCTCGGCCGCGGAGGCTACACCTACCGACAGGGCGACCGCGTGATGCAGTTGTGCAACAACTATGCTAAGGATGTGTTCAACGGCGATCTGGGTTATATCCGGGAGGTGGATACGGAGGAGAGGACGTTGAAAGTCGATTTCGACGGCAAATGGGTCGAGTACGATGTCACGGAACTCGACGAACTGACGCTGGCCTACGCCACGACGATCCACAAGGCCCAAGGGTCGGAATACCCGATCGTGGTCATGCCGGTACTGATGACCCACTTCGTGATGCTCCAGCGCAACCTGATCTATACGGGTATCACGCGCGCCAAAAAGATCTGCGTGCTGATCGGTGCGACGAAAGCCTTGGCCTATGCCGTCCACAATATGTCCGTGCTGAAACGCAATACGAGCCTTCGGGAGCGGTTGAATCCCTCCCTGACGACCGACGGGAAACTCCGGGGCTGAATCTTCGACAGGGCTGCCGTCATTTCCTCCGCCGGTAAGGCCGAAACCGCCGGGACAAAAAAGGGTGTCCTTCGAAAGAACACCCTGCGTCATGCGATGAAAACGAGCTATTTGGCAGCTGCCGCAAGCGACGTTTTCCGGAATTCCTTGAGTTTCTTCTCAAGCTCCAGCGACACCTTACGGGCGCGCAGTCCCGCAGCTTTGTTGTTTTTTCCCGCCTGAAGCTCTGCGTCGGTCTTGAATGCCGCATACAGCTCGTCGATAGTCTTTACCAGTTCATTCATGGTCGTATGGAATTTAGTAGTTTAACACGATCCAAAAATAGATATTTTTTCACAAAAACAGCTTTGTGATGCTATTTTTTTCGGCCGGTTCCCTCGGTGCACGGCATTCCATTCCCGAAAGAATTTTTCTGCGAGGCTCCTTCGGGTTCTGCATGCCGGGTTCATATGCGGTATATGTCCGTGCTGCCGGCTTACAACTCCAGATTCCACTGCCGTCTGTGCTCCAAGAACGCTTCCCGGGTTCTGTCGTCGAATTCCGAGAGATCCTTCTCCGTAAGGATTCCGTTATAGAAAAGGCTGAATACCGTCAAAGCATAGCGGGAGCCGTTCAGACCGTCATACTGACGACTTATATCTTTGTCGAATGTCTGTATGCTCTTATATATTTCCAAATATTTCTCATGGCAGGACTGCGCTTTTTCATCCTGCAGGAGTCGTTTGAGTTTCGCCAGAAAGGTACAGCATTCACGCTCCAAGGCCCGGCTTATGAGTGTTCGGGCAATTTTCTTTTGGCTTTTATCCAATTCTACCATACAGCTTACGGAGATTATGTTTTTCAGGACTCCAAAATAATTATTTTCGGTCTATTAAAATATACAAACCGAATATCGGCCCGCGGGAAAAATTGCTAAAACGGGCGGCGATATAAGAAACGCAAATTCTCGAGGATGAACCGCCGGAAGCTGAAAAACCGGGGCACGGCTTGCTGCTTTCGAAAAGAATCCGTATTTTTATCCTGTGCAAAATACCGCAAGCACAATTTTGTCAGCTCCGGATACTGTTGGGAAACGGTGTCCGGAGTGTTTATACCGTCATATGGGAATACCGAAAACTCCCTCCAAAGACACTTTTCATCTACCCGTACAGGCCGTTGTGTGAGATCACGACAGCTCTCTTCAAAACATAAAAAATTCCGTCGTGAACAACGGAACGCGTCAGCATATCGGTACATCGTAAATCTCCATCTTTAGGATTCTCCGAAAGAACAGAGCCGTCCGGAGCGATATTTATCGTATATGCATCGGGGCGACACGTATAAAAAACGAATTTCGAGCGTGAGACAGCCGGGCATTTTATTCCCCCGAAAACAGGACATACAACTTTCCCGTTTTCCGGACATTCCATGTTTTTACCCGGCCTTTGCGAGTCTTCTTGCCATATGGCTAAATAATGAGCCGGTGCAGGCGATAGACGTAATAGTCTACGGCATGTAGGCCGGCCACGAAACCTTTTCCGTGTACCCTTGCAGCGAGTCCTGCGACGCCCGAAATCCCGTATGTGACGCAACACATTGATAAAACCGTGGCACGCAAGCGCCCATGGGCTCCGTGCCGGAACATGGATACGGTCGAGCGTGTCTTTTTGGCCTCCGGCAAGACACTGGTGAAACTTAAATCGGAATAGATATATTCACATTGCCATTGCCTGGCAAGTAAATTCTCCTCCCCACGGTTTAGGAATGTTTCATCCATGAATTTCCGAGAGGTGCCCGGCATATTCTCCGACTCCTTGCAGAGCAGGCAGGCCGTGAAAACCGTTAGCAGTATGAATACCGATTTACGCATTCCGATAAACTGAATCTATTACAAAATTAACTGTTCGTATGGAACCGGCAAATTTTCCGGAGATATATACCGGAAACGGAGATGAATCCGACCGAATGCAGGATATTGCCGGATGCTTCGATCCGATTATACCCAGAAATGACGGGTTTCAATATGACATCGAAGCTGCTGCTTCCGATGTTTGTCACGGCAAAGATAAATGGAAATTACCTATCCTGCCGGTTGCCCCGGGAAAGATAAGCCCGGGGCGGTCGGCCGGGCCTCCCTCTCCGGCTCCGGGACGGAAAAATCATCCTCGCCGGGGCTGCGGTATTTTTCCGCCCCTGCACCTGCGCCGCGGGCTTATGACTCTTCCCGAGGCAACCGACCCGTTCGGGATATAAAGCCTCATAACATATTATTCATTGCTTGCGCGATAAAAACAATAAAATTCGTGCGAGCAGAAAACACGTGAGACACACGGTAAAAACTGTTACATGTTATGCAGACTGCGAAAGCAAATTCGAAATCGAAGCAGAGCGGTAAGACCGCAGTTCGGACGCCGGCCGTTTCCGAGGCCGTTGCGGCGCAAGCGCAAGACCCGGTTGCAGCCGGGAGTCCCGACATGAAACCCGCCGAACCGCAGGCAACGGATATCTGAGCTGTGAATCCTGTCGCAGAAACCAGTCCTGCCGAACAACCGGCAGCCCATCCCGAGACGGATGTCCGGCTGCTGGATCTGAACAAGATCGTCAATTCGACCTACAATCCCCGCAAAAACTTCCGCGAGGATACGCTGCTGGAACTGGCCGAGAGCATCAAACAGTCGGGCGTACTGCAACCGATCTGCGTGCGTCCGAAGGACGAGGGCTTCGAGATCGTCTACGGCGAGCGTCGCTACTGGGCTGCCGCCATGGCGAATCTGAAATTCATTCCGGCCCTGGTGCGGGATCTGTCGGACGCCGAGGCCGAGGATGCCGCCATCACGGAGAACCTGCAGCGCGAGGACGTGCGGCCGCGCGAGGAGGCCGCCGCCTACAAGCGGGCCTTGCAGTCGGGGCGGCATACGATCGAGAGCCTCGTGGGCAAATTCGGCAAGTCGGAGGCCTACATCCGCTCGCGTCTGAAACTTTGCGAATTGATCGACGCCTTGGCCGGGATGCTCGACAAAGAGGAGATTTCGGTGGGCGTCGCTACAGAGATCGCCAAATATCCCGCCGACATCCAGCAGGAGGTCTACAACGATCATTTCGCCGAGGGGTGTTACAGCTCTTGGAAGACGGCGCGGATCAAGGAGATCGCCCGGCGGCTCTACGAGCGTTACATGACCAAGCTGGAAAGCTATAACTTCGATAAGACGGAGTGCCTTTCCTGCCAGCACAACACGGCCAATCAGGTGCTGTTCAAGGACGAATGTGCAGACGGCTGCGCAGGCTGCCAGAACCGCGAGTGCATGCTCCGCAAGAATGACGAGTACCTCGTACTGAAGGCCGTGAAACTCCTCAAGGACGATCCGCGTACGACGCTGGCGACGAACGGCGCGACGCCCGTCGCGGTGCTCGAAGCGCTCGAACAGGAGGGCTATCACGTCGAAGAGCTGGAATACAGCGTTTATCACTACGACAAAGGCCCTCAGATGCCCGACGCTCCGCAGGCCGAAGAGTTCGAATCGGAAGAGGAGTTCTCCGAGGCTCAGGAAGAGTACGAAGCCGAAATGGCGGCGTTTGCCGAAGAAACTCAGCGGTTGGAGTTCGACATCTCGGAAGGACGGGTGCGCAAATACGCCGTCATCGGCAACCTCGATATTGAAATCCGCTACGAAGAGATCGGAGACGAGGAGCGGGAAGTGACAGTAAACGAGGGGCAGGACGATGAGCATAAGGTCTTCGTCACCGTCGTTCCGCCTTCGCCGCTGGAGGGGCTGTTGCAACAGGAGCGTCGTTACCGGGAAATCTGCTACGAGCATATCACGACCGATATGAAGCGTGTCTTCCTCGATGTGAAGGTTGCGAACAAGCCCTTGCAGAAGGAGGAGCAGCAGATGTTCTACTACGCCGTGATGCAGCGCGTGATGAGCGATTCGAAACTCCGTCAGTGCGGTTTCCGGCCTAAGGAGGGCTCTTACCTGACCGACCGAGAGCAATTTGCCGCGGCGGGACGCATTACGGTCAAGCAGCAGGCTGCGCTGGTCCGCGCGTTTCTGGTGGACTACTTCCGATCGGCAGCTCCGGAGTATGGATGTACGGACGAAACGCTCCTGACGGGAATGATGTGCCGCTTTGCGGATCTGAACTTCACGGAGCAGAGCCAGAAGGTGCAGCAAGAGTATCTGAAAGTCTACGAGCGTCGCAAAGCCCGTCTTCAGGAACAGATCGACGCTTTGCAGGCAAAAGCCGAGGCCGAGGAGATGGCGGTTTCGATGCAGGAGGCACCGGATGCCGAACCGGAGATGCCCGAGCTGCTGCCGGACGAGACGCCCGCTATAGAACCCACCCCGGAGCCGCTGATTATTCCTATGGACCCGGATATCGAACCCGATATCCGGATGCCTGAGGAGATGAAAACGGCGGCATAGTAACAACATGAACTAAATAACCGACGGAGCAGACATAGCCTGCTCCGTCTTTTCATTATTATTGCTATGAATAAGATTTCAGAGATTCCGGAACAGACACCTATTGCAGAAAAACCGACAGTAGAGATGCCCGCCGATCCGTGGCGCTGCGGGGCGTGCGGTTCGCTGCGGGTATCCTGCCAAGTCTGGGTGGACAGCAACACGTACGAAGTACAGTCTATGGCGGAAGACAAAGATGACTTATGGTGCGACGACTGTGCAGAACACACCCGTCAGGTACGCGAGAGCGAATTGATGTCCGATACGGTCGAGCCGTGGTGGAATGACGGAACGACAGAAGAAGACCGGGAAATTATCACCGGACTGAATCCGGAAAATTTCAGCCCGAAGGATGATCGCAAGGCTTTCCGCGATGCCTGCGACATGTGGTGGAACGGCAGGACGAACGGCGAGAAGATCCGTCTCTGGCGGCAAGCTACCGCTCCGGAGGAAGAATAACTTAAAGATAAGAGCCATGAATAAGAATCTGATTGAAAAGATCGCTCCGCAGCTGACGGAGCTGATGATAAAGAAAATGGAAACGCTTACCGAAGCGTGGCGCAAGCCGTGGATCGCCGACCTTGCGCACGGTCTTCCGCGCAACCTGCGCGGCACGCCCTACCGGGGCGGGAATATCCTGATGCTGCTGTTCCTCTCGGAGATCGCAGGCTACAGTACGCCGCTCTTTATGACCTTCAAGCAGGCCAAGGAGGAGGGTCTGAACATCCTCAAAGGCTCCGGTTCGTTTCCGGTCTTCTTCTGGAAACTGTATATCCGCCATAAGGAGACCCGCAAGAAGATTGAGTTGGCGGACTATTACCGCCTGCCGCAGGAGCAGCGGCGGCAATACGACGTGCTGCCCGTGATGCGCTATTACCCGGTCTTCAACATCGACCAGACGGATATGTCGGAACAGCAGCCGGAGCGCTACGCTTCGCTTACGACACCGACCGGGCCGAAAGACTACTCGGACGGTCTGACATGCGAGGTGCTCGATCGGATGCTGGCGGAGCAGTCGTGGCTCTGTCCCATCCTGCTCAAATCCGGCAACAGGGCGTCCTATTCACCGACGCTCGACCGGATCGTCTGCCCCGAAAAACGGCAGTTTCCGGAGGGTGCGGCCTTCTACACGACACTTCTTCACGAAGTCACGCACAGCACGGGGCATGCGGAGCGTCTGAACCGTCCTTTTGGCGCTTGCTACAGAGATGCCGACTACATCCGCGAAGAGTTGGTCGCCGAACTTACGGCGGCTTTGTGCGGTGCGATGCTGGGCTTCGCTACGACGCCCCGTGAGGAGAGCGCCGCCTATATCAAGGACTGGCTGGCGGAGTTCCATAAAGAGCCGACCTACCTGTTCGACATCCTCACGGACGTGAACCGTGCCGCGCGGATGATCTCCGAACGGCTGGCCTGCGAACAGGAGCCGGAAACCCCGGGAGCGATTCCGGCCGAAGCCGCCTGATCCAGAAACCGAATATAAACGATTGTTCAACCTGTGCCGCGGCCGAAAAACTGCGGCGCTTTCATTATCAGCAATATGCAACAACCCAAAACCGAAGATCGGTACAGCTGCGAAACGCTGCTGCCGATGAATACGCTTTACGACCATGAACACCACCTGACGCAAGAGGACGTGGACATGGCCAATAAGCTGGTGCGGCATATCGAACATACCCGTAACCCGCGTATCCCGCAGGTCGGCGACCGGGTACGCTATACCACACGCCACGGTGACTTCCACAGCAACGCCCTGATCGAGGCTGTCCGTGAAGACGGAATGCGCTCGATCTGCCTGTGCCCTTACGTGCCTTTCGTGTGGGCGACAGCCGGCGGTATCGGCTGCGCGGTCAGCGGAGGGCCTTTTACAGCCGTGATGCCGCAAGAGCTGAAGCCTTCCGGTGCTGTGCCGGGGGATTTCTGTGCTTGGGGACATTGCGGCGCCTGCGGCAACGGAGTCGTCCGGTTCTGCGCCGAGGTGCCGTTGTGGGAATACCGGGAACCGGAATCGCTTTACGGCGATTTCTCGACCGAGAAATGGCGCAAGATCAGCCTTTACAAGGATACGGAGTGCCGAAGCAGCGATCTTTACCGGGGCGACTGCATTTCGTTTCGGACGGAGAAGGAATTTCAAATGTTTCTTTCTGATTACGAAGGAACCGCATTCGCAGCTCCCTACCCGAAATCCGTCATCGTCTGGTGCTATCGGGACGAGCAGACCGCCGTATTGCAAGAGAAATGGGATGCGCTCGATGCTCCCGTTACAGAGCGGCGCATCTACAACGCGCCCCAACCCGTAAAACTCGTTAAGGATCACGGGCGGCATACCACGGTCTGTTATTTCGTCAGACCGGAATTTTCTTATAAATAACTTGATTCTCTATGATTATGAAAAACAAAGAAACACTCGAAAAACTGCGTACTTATCAAATTGGCGTCATCCGTTCGGTCATCGCCAGCCGGCAAGGGCGCATGGGAACCTATCAGGCCGATGCGATAGACCGCGAGCGGCTGGCAGATACGGACGGCCTCGCCTACGAGGAGTATTATGAGTCGCCTCTTACAATCGAACACGACGGCCTTTGTCGCAATGTAATCTCCCTCGAATTTTGTGAGGACGGGCTGACGCCCGTCTGCCTGATGGACGGCGGGGATGGAGATGATTTCCCGCTTGCGCTTGAAAATCTCTCCTGCGATACCCTGCAAGGCATCGTCGAATGGCTGGAAGAATACGATTTCATCCCGTCCGCCGAAGCTGCGCCGCAGACGACAAGCGATCTTACGGAAGATTTTGTGGAACGCTGCCTGCCGGAATATCCTACGCGCTACGACGTTTTCCGGCTGGGTGAATTGCAGAACTTCCTCGATGGCCATGAATCCCCGGAATTCGGGCTGAACCGCGACGAAGCC
>ERZ779643.517-NODE-517-length-32307-cov-2.985954_pt1 | contig 32307 bp, 34 predicted proteins | sample MGYA00511564_ERZ779643 | MGnify/ENA primary metagenome ERZ779643 (study PRJEB29588, sample SAMEA2147114) | human gut metagenome | biome: human gut; feature: human-associated habitat; material: faeces | place: Denmark | collected 2008/2010 ...
CCTTCCAAGCTGACTACGTGGGTTCGATTCCCATCACCCGCTCCATACGATTAGAAGATAGACTAAGGTCTATTTTTTTATTATCTAAATGCCCACAGTTACGAGCTGTGGGTATTTTCATTTACTCTAATAATTCAAAACTATTAATCAATTCATTTTTAGACTCATACAACAATTCAGTTTTACCTGAATCAACATCATATGTATATATTCCTTGATGTTTATCTTTGCTGCCAAGAAGAATAATCTGATGAGAAGAACTAAAACAAGCATACTGTGTTACATCCATAATTTCATCAAGATTAATTCCTGCTTTTTTCTTATTTGTTTTTGTATCTAATGTATATGTATGATATTGAGGATTCCAAGCTGGAATGGTGTCACTTTCAGTAAATGTAAGATTTCCATTTTCCATTGGAAGCATTCTATAGACTAACTTGCGATTTGTAGAATAGATACGTTTAAGTTGATTATTCTTTAAACGATAAATATGCGTATTAGGTGCAATATACTTACTTCCCTTACCCGCATTTGCATCTTCTAATGCCTGATCTTCTTCTTTTTGATCACTTGCACATAGATATAAATCATGATTGAAAACATCATAGACTATATGATCAAAATCTAAATTCTCTTCTGCCTTAATCTTACTGAACTTCTTTGTTTCTATATTATAACGATAAGGCTTGAGTGATCTTTGACCTTTTTCTACACCTAATACATAGATATTATTCTCTATAGGAATAATCTGATTAATTGCGGTTAATCCCCCAGACAACTTTTTAGATTTCTTTGTATCAAGATCATAAGTATACAGATGATCGCCACTATTATCTTCTTCAGCATAATATACAGCATTATTAGACTTAGAATAAACACCAAGTGGATTAGAAGAAGTATACTTTTTAGTCACTTTCTTAGCAGATAATGAATATTCATAGATATTTACTACTTCATTCCCTTTCTTATCATATCCACTTGTTGTAATAGATAAATAACGTTCTTTATTTGTTTTACATCCTGTTAATACAAATATACAGAGTACCACCAACAATTGAATTAACTTTTTCATAACTATTCTCCTTTCTTTATTCAATTGGAATACCTCTTCATATATATTATATATATTCTCTTATGTCACATGCAATCATAAGACATCTTCTAGATGAAGATTCTTATTTAATTTTGTCATAATAATTAGCCTTTCATAGAATAAAGAAACAGACATCACAATAACTATATACTTGCAGAAAATTAACTAGAAAGTCGTAAAAGACAAAACGCAGCTTCGAACCGCCTAAAGTGGAATTTAACTTTTCACTTTAGATTATCAATAATGATATAAGCAATTTATTGACATATTTCAAATAGAGTATATAATTCGGTTAGTGGCTACTAATCACGAAAGAGAGGTTATTATGAAGAAAATCAAATCTATACTTTTACCTAAAAAACCTTTATATTTAATCACAGTGTTGATATGTATATTGTCATATTGTTCTAGATTTTTACCAAGTCGTATAGCATCAAACTTTCTTATTTTTCTTACAATGATGACTGGTTTACCTTTTTATTTAGATAAAGCTGAATCTAAAAAAACTAAGATTGGATGGCTTATTTTTACTATTATAGCTGTAATTTTTGAACTAATCATTGTTTATATTTTATAATCAATAATCATAGAAAAAGGGGAATATCATGAAAGATAAATTTATAAAGAATCTGCCTTACGCAACTACAAACTGTTTTATATTATTATTGTTGTATTGTTCAAAATATCTAAATGGTATTACTGGTGGGTTATATATTGTTGTTTGTACTCTTTTGTTTATAATACCTATTCAAATGAGCCCGCTGTTATCCCAAAAAACGAAGAAACGTTGGACTATCACATATATCATCGTTGCTATTATTGAATTACTTTTTGTATTCATAAGGTACATATAACTGATAATTTTAAAGGGACAGTAAATTTTATAATTCATTGTCCCCTTTTGTTTACATTATATATATAATAATTATGTTAGCGCTGACATTTATATGCTATTATAAGTTTATATCATATATATCAAAGAAAGTTTCTGGCGGAGATGTGGCATGGAAATATAAATATCCCTTAGAAAAAATTTAACACTTATGTCACAAAAGTCGATACTTATTATTCTAGTGCATATGTAACTGCAAGCGTAGGCGACTTTAAAAAATCAGACAATTGGACGGTGAGAACTAAATGATTGAATTAAATAATTTCACATACAAAACTAATAGAATACTCTTCGAAGGAGCCAATTTCATTGCTCCTTCTATTGGTATTATAGGTATTGCAGGTGAGAGTGGCTGTGGAAAAACCACACTCTTAAAAATTATCTCTAAGCAGATTCCTGTTAGCTCCCTTATCAATGATAGTTCATCTATATTTTATGGAAATCAGGATGCATTATTAAAAAAAGACCTTACCATTATGCAACAATTTGAATTAATAGAATCTATATATAATAGAAAACATGATCAAAATACAATAGATGAACTATTCAACAGTTTAAACATCAAAGCGAATTTATCACAGAAATATGATTCTTGTTCCTTAGGAGAAAAGAAAAGAATCATGATAGCCTTAAGTGTTTATTCTAATAGTCCTTGTATTATATTAGATGAACCTTTATCTTCTGTAGATTATGAAGATAAGCATTCAATCATGAAGTTATTAAAAGAATATAGTCATGATCGTGTTATTATTCTCACTATTCATGATGAAGAATTTGATGATTATTTAGATATCAAGTATTTAATTGAGAATCTTCAATTTACTCGTATCAAAGATAAAGAAATTAATGGCGAACCACTCTCAATGACACAGGAGTTTACCCCTAAAAGAATTGCACATGTAAAAAGTAAAAAAGAAAAGTTCAGCATTCTCTTATATGCCTTGTTGTGTTTAGTTATTATCAATATGACTTTATATTCTGGTATAGAGTTATATATGACAAACAAGAATACAGCATCTATGATGGATAACTTAACTAGTAAAATTATCTATACAGGAAAAGAATACATTACAAGAAATGAATTACCTTCTGGTTATAGATTCATGGAATATGATCAAGGATATTCTATGACTCCTCAAGAAATCCAATCTATTCAATCTATCAAAGGAGTTAAAAGCATAACAAGCTATTATCAGTTCCCAACTCGTGATTATGATACAAGAAATGATGAGGATGATAATTTAATTGCATATATGTCAGTCAAGGGAAAAGAATATTCTACTGATGATAATGTTGTTGTATCAAGCTATATAAAAGGTCAGTTTGGTAATAAAAACAAAAATTATATAAGCGAAGGTCTTATGAAAACGTTAGAATTGACTGATTCAGATTTTCCTGTAACCATGAAAATGGATATAGGTGTACCTGTATGTTCTACTGAATATAATGGCACTATGCGATATGGTGATCAAAATGGATTACAGAAAAAATCTTATGATGTAATTGAACGACATCCTGTTTATCAGAAGAAAAGAGTATCTATTAAAATCTATGGTGTCATCAAATCAAATGAAGATCAAGATGATTTTTCAGGAAATAACGCATTAAAAGTCTATTTAAACAATGACTTTGCGAACTCTATTATAAATAAATATCGTACAACTAATGTTTCAATTAGTTTATATGAAGATCTAAATGAACATATTGTTGATTATGTTCCTGCAACTTATGCAGTCGAGTGTGAAAATGCAAGTTATGTAGACCAGGTAAGAAATGGACTCAATAAGATATCTCCAAACATCGTTACTTATATAGAGAGTGACGATTATAAACAAACAGCAAAGATGCGTCAAAAGGATTCTAAGAATACTCAGACTATGATTCTCATCTATACTGTTGTTGGTCTTATTGCCTATGTTGTTTTCTTAATCCTCTATAATAAATCAAGAGAATATATAAGATATCGAGAACTTGATTTAAATGAGAAACAGATTCAATCCATCCATATGGTTGATATACAGTTTATGTCTACATTCCTGTTTATAGCTGTTCTTCTTTCCTTCTGTTTAAGACTATTCTCATCAAGTGAGTTTGCGTTAGTAAACAATTCAATCAAGATGATTATAGGTTTAGTAAGTACTGTTGTGACTACATTAGTCTTCTATATTACAAATAAAATAATGGTGACGAGTACGGATCATGATTGATATTAAACATCTTTCTATCACATTTGATAGAGTAATTTTTGATAATGCCAGCATCACCTTATCTAACAACAGCATTACTATGATTAAAGGAAAAAGTGGTACAGGTAAAACAACCTTATTGAATCAATTAGGACTTGTAGCCCCTTTAGCCTGTGATTATTTAATGGAGGGTCATTCTATTGATGACCCTCTTACTACAAGGAAAGAAAAGATTGGTTATGTACATCAAGAAAGTACATTATTCAACAACATGACCATTAGAGAGAATATGAAATTAGCATTCCTACTCTCTGGACAGGAATATAACGAAACTAGAATGAATGATATTCTACGTTCTATGAAGATAGAACATCTACTCAATCAGACACCTGATCATGTATCAGGAGGAGAAAGACAACGTGCAGCTATCGCCTTTGCATTAATGAAAGATCCTTCTCTCCTTCTTTTAGATGAACCAACTGCTTCTCTAGATTCTATTAACTGCAAGTTATTAATAGAACTACTCAGTGATTATATTCATACACACCCTGTATGCGTTCTTATCGCAACACATGATAAACGTATTATTGATTATGCGGATGATCTCTATGAGATTCAGAATCATAAAATAGTACCTATCAAAAAGAGTTCAATAGAAGAACTAGAAACAACTTCTATTACTAGAAAACCACAAAACTATTTAACTTATTACAAGAAACATCTTATACGTTCTTCTAAAATCCTATATATACTTTTTGGTTTGATTCTTTCTATGACTATAGGTATATTTGGATATCGTACATACTATTCACATGAGATTAATGCGATACAAGAGAAACTATTAGATGTACGCCTCTATTATGGAAATAATAGTAAGTATGCTTATGACTCTATTACTCAGCCTATTAGAATGGATATAAGAAGAGATCTCAATGAAATAGAACATATTCATATCACTCCATTCTATGAAACAGTTACTGATGATTTAATCGTACAATCTTATACTGGCGATACAATCAAAGCATCTCGTACAATCAAGAATTTAGGTAAAGACATCACCATCAACAATCATACTTTTCATGTTTCATCCTACATAAACAAGAAGAATACTATTTCTTCTCAAGGAGATGATGTACTCTATCTTCCTGAAGCTATATATAGGAAATACTTTGAGATTGATGATGTAAAGATGTTACTTTTGAGAGTGGATGATGCACAATATATCTCTAGTATTCTTTCTCAAATCAATGATATAGATCCTCACTTAACAGTATATTCTAATGTGAATCTTGATCACCTCACTCAGATTAATTCTAGAATGATGAATAGTTTAATGATGTTAATATGTGCGATATTTATTATCATGTTGATTATTTTAATCTATCATCGTCAAAAGACGATTGATTCCAGTAAGGATGAATACTTCTTCCTATATGAGAATGGATTAAGTATTAAAGAGTTAAAATCTCTTGCACGATATGATTATGTTTACTACTACGTATTCTATTTAGTCATACTACTAATCATAAGTATCTTTATGACTTTCATGATGCATATACCTATTATTCTCTATGCATGCTTATTATGGTTCTTCAGTATTCTACTAGAAGAAGTTATTACTACACTATGCATTCATAAGGTTGGAAGACTTAAGGGCAGTTAAATGCCCTTTTAGTATTTCTTATAATATAGTATTGTATTTTCTTCCATAAGGTATATACTGTAGTTAGTTTAAACTAATTCATTAAGGAGATATATTATGAAAGAAAAGTATATAAAAAATTTGCCATCTACATGCACCAGTTTGTTTTTAATTATATTGCTTTATTGTACAAGATTCTTAAGTATAAGCATCCGTTTTCCGGGTATTATTCTTATTACCCTTCTATTTATTGTACCTGTTCAGATGGATAAGTTTTCATCTAAAAAAAGCAAGAAAGGATGGACAATCGCATTTATTGTGTTTGCAGTAATTGAATTAATTATTGCGATTATTTTATAAGACCTTCATAGGTCTTTTTTTAACGATTTCAATGTAAGGGTATACATTATTTTTGCGAATTGCTATTATTATATATAGGATTATTAAAAATTATGACTTCTAGTTCCACTGGAAGTCATATTTAGAAAGGAATAATAATATGATTGAACTCAAAGATGTAACCATCACCTATGATAGAGTCATTCTAGATCATGCAACAATCAGTATTCCTGCTCACTCTGTCACTCTTCTTAGAGGTACAAGCGGTTCAGGAAAAACAGCTCTTCTTTACTGTATTGCTCTTATGGATAATAAAAGTAATTATAAATATTTCTATGATGGAAAACTCATAGAAGGAAAGATGAGAGACGAATATAGAAGAAGCCGTATAAGTTATGTTTTGCAGGAAAGTAGTCTTCTTCCTCACCTTGATGTGACAGGTACACTTCAATATTTTGCGCGTATTCATAATAAAGTATTAAAGTATTAACGGATGATGATATAAATAAATGCCTTGACAGGATGCATTTAGATGTTTCTCCTTCACAAAACGTTATGACACTTTCTCTTGGTGAAAGACAAAGACTTTCTATTGCTTGTGCCCTTATTAGTCATCCTCAGATTCTTATTCTTGATGAACCGACTGCTTCTCTAGATCATGATAATGAAATACAAATATATGAAATCCTAAAAGAACTGAGTCATGATATGACTATTGTTATGGCATCACACTCTGATTGTGCAATAGAATATGCTGATGTTACCTATATGATTAAAGATGGTACGCTTTCATCTTCTGACTTCTCACCATCTGTTGATCAAAGCGGTGAAGGGACAGCCCCTTCTATTAATCAAAATTTCTGTATTGAGTATGTTAAAACATATATGAAACATTATAGATTCATGTATGTTCTTTTATTGATGGTTTTTGTTTTAAGTCTTGTTTCATGTCAGGTTATGACTGGAATTATTCATAACTCCAAAAAACAGGCAATGCAGATGCTGGTAGGACAATTAGAAAACAAAGCCATTATCACGAAAGATGAACATTCTTATGTAGATCAGGATTATAGTAAACTGATTACATTAAATGATAAGAATGCATATCCTTTATATAAGATGTGTACGGATATAAATGGTGAAGAAGTTTATATTGTGCCTTATTTCAAAGAAGATGATTTATCCAAGTATATAGATAGACCTATACAGGATAAACCAAATGGTATCTATATGGATGAATCTACCTTCTATATTCTCAATCAGAAATCCAAAAACAATAAAATAAGCCTTGATATAACCATTAAAGATAGAGAAGGAATGCATCAAACTGAACATAGTTTTGATATGAATGGTGTATTTAAAAATTCCAAACAAGTCCATTATGTAGTAAAAAGTCAAAGATATATCTATATGCCTTATTCATTAATGAAATCCATTTATGAAAAGAACAGTAAAGATAAACAATATATAGGATACGTAGTATGCTATGATACATACGATAAATTAGAAACAGCTCTAAAAGGCTATGAAAAGAGTGGTTATACAGTTAATGATTCATTTACAGATAGAGAATCGATGGATAGCTTAAACAACTATTATCAAATGCTGATGTTTACGTTTGCAGGTATTATTATTCTTGTTGCTATGATTATTGATATTGTTCTTGAGTCACATTTATTAATGCAAAGAAAGAGCGAACTTGTTTTGTTAAGAATTTCTGGTTTAAGAGAAAAAGATTTGATTCATATATCTCTTACCGAAAGCATTATTGGGCTTTGTTCTGTTTTAGTAATTAGTACAATTATATCTATTATCATGTTGCTTTTAACAGGCATATTCTCACTTGTAGCACCTCTTATATCTACTTTTGTATTTATAATTGCACTTCTTTTAGAAAGAGTGATAACGCAATCTAGATTTATCAAAAAGATTGATATTGTTACAGAACTAAGAAATGAGGTGGTTTAATATGCTTGAAATTAAACAACTTAATGTGTCTTTTGGAAAAAAGACTCTATTTAAAGATGCTTCATTCTGCGCTGAATGTGGACATTTAACTGTTATCAAAGGAAGAAGCGGATCAGGAAAATCCACATTTCTTAAAGCCTTCCAATTTGCTTATGACTGTATTTATCTTTATGAAGGTGAAAGAATAGATACTCTTGATGAAGAAAATAAACAAAAGTTTATTTATAATCATCTCGCAAATGTTCATCAGATCCCTTTATTTATAGAAGGAATGACTATTGGCAGTCATATTAAACAGCTAGAAAAATTAGGATGTAAAAGAATTCCTGATTATGAAGAACAATTAGGTATAAAACCTCTTGAAAATAAGTATCCTAAAAGCTTATCTGGAGAAGAAAAAACACGTGCTGCTGTTTATTTAGCCTTAATAAGACAGCCTGAAATACTCATCTTAGATGAACCTACTGCTGCGCTTGATGCAGGTTATGCACAGACAATGATTCATATTCTCAAGGAATATGCCGATAAAGGACATTATGTAATTAGTGCATCACATGATAGTAGAATGATTCAAGCAGCTGATACGCTTTATAAAGTGGAGGGTGCATTAATCATAGATAGAGATATATCTAAAGAGAAGAATCTAATAAAAGCACCTATCCTAAAAGATAAAAACATGGATATTCGTTTCTCGCATCGTACTTTCAGAACAGTAATGAATGTACTTATTGCTTTCACAATGATTATATGTGCTTATAGTTATAATATTTATGGAACATATAGTGCTTCTTATGAAGACAAAATTAATTCTGTTGCTTCTAGAGACCTTGTTGTCTACAAAGAAAAATATAAGAATGATTATTATACATACTATTCTGGAGAAACACCTCTGAGTCAACAGGATTACAATAAAATCAAAAGTGTCAGTCACATAGAACGTCTCACATGGAGATATGATGTTCACTATAGCACCTTCTCAGAATGGATGGATGATATGAATGGTGCAACAGAAAATAACTATGATCAGATATCACTATCTGATGGTCATATGAATGGTAGTTCATCCATCTTTATGCTTCAAACTTATGATAGTAGGGATGATTATACAAACATCACTATTAAACATGCTGATAATAAAGGTGTCTATTTAAGCAACGAAAAAATGGAAGCTTTCTTAGAAGAAAATAACCTTAGACTAGAGGATATTAACATAAAGAAGTTAAAAATAGGATTATGGGTTCCAATACCTGTCTATAATGCTTCTGGTATTTCTCAAATAGGAACATCAACTGATGGTGATGAGTGGATCGATATCAACACACCTTGTGTAAAACTTGTTTATATGACCCTGCCTGTACGAGGAATTTTAAAATCAGGAACAGCTATAAGCACAAATAGTGTTGGCACAGGAGATGCGTATGTTTACATTCCTAGAGACTGTATTACACCATATATGGAAGCTTTTAAAGCCAAAGAAAGTGTTGTTATTTATAATATAGAGGATCCTCATAGTGAAAAAGGTTATGTAAAAATTGAAAATGTTCTTCCTGAAAATTATACTATGAATGATGTAGATGATATCATCATGAAAACACCATGGCGTCCAGATGCTTATACATTAAGAGTAGATAGTCTTAAGAATATCAATCAAGTAAAGAATGAATTAGAAAGATTAGGTTTTAGGGTAGAGGGTGCATTTGTAGATAATGATGCAATCAATTCTCTTATCAATAACAACAAGAAAGTACTAATACAATTCATTGCAGTTGTCTTTATATTATTGTATGGTTTCTATTTTTACCTTAAGTATCTCATTTTAAGAGAAGAAAAACAGACAAGAGACTATCTTTATAACATGGGTTTAACAACTAAGAGAATAGATCACAGCTTCTATCGCACATACTTGAAAAACGCATTAATATTAGGTACATTTGTATGGATTCTTCTAGAAGTGATTATGATTTTCACAATAAAGATGATGATTATTCCATTAATCATGCCTATCACAATAATTCATATTGCATTATTCTATGCTTCCGCATTTGTGATAGAATTCTTTATACCTGTAATCATTCAAAAGATGATATCAAAACATAACATCCGTTAAAAAAGACTTCAATTGAAGTCTTTTTATCTAATCTTCATTTACTCTTCTTTCTTTCACAATCTTGTCGAACCATTCAACCATATTAGGATCATTATGAGAGAAGAATAAGCTATTACTAGTATCTAATGTTTTAATAGAATTCATGTCTTCTTCTGTTAATTCAAAATCAAAGACATTGATATTTTCCTGCATTCTTTCAATATGAGTAGACTTGCAAGCAACAATAACACCTCTTTGAATAAGCCATCTCAACATAACCTGAGCAGAATTCTTATTATATTTCTTACCAATAGAAACTAATGTTTCATTAGTAAATAGATTATTTCTTCCTTCACCAAATGGAGCCCATGCTTCCATTTTTACACCATGTTTTTCCATGTTTTCCTGAGCACACCATTGTGCATTAAAAGGATTGACTTCTACCTGGTTCACTGCTGGAATAACCTTTCTATCAAACATACAAATATCTGTCAAAAGATCAGGATAGAAATTAGAAACACCAATTGCTTTAATTTTACCTTCCGCATATAACTCTTCTAAAGCACGATAAGCACCATAATAATCACTAAAAGGCTGATGAAGTAAACACAAATCTAAATAATCTGTTTTTAGTTTTCTGAATGATTCTTCTACTGAAGCCTTACATTCTTCATAACCATAATGGTCAATCCATACTTTAGTAGTAATAAAGAGTTCTTCTCTAGGTACACCACATTCCACAATCGCATCTCCTACTTCACTTTCATTGAAGTAACTCTGTGCTGTATCAATACCTCTATATCCTGACTTAATTGCATCTAAGACACATCTCTTAGTATCTTCTTTAGGAATCTGATAGACTCCAAAACTGATGAGTGGCATTTCTATGCCATTATTTAATTTTACATATTCCATAACGAATACCTCCTACACTTACTGTACTAGACGGTAGTTACTTCCTGTCAAACTTCTCTTGCAATTTCTTATTAAAGTTCTAATATAAAGACAAGGAGGTATACATATGAAGAAGGTACTATTATTACTATGTCTCTTATTATGTGCATGTAGTGCTCAAACTGATATAAAGGACTATACAGTCATTTATAAGAATAAAGAGGTTTATCCTGGTGTGAGTGCATCAAAGATGTCAGATGCTTTATTTGACTCTAATATTCAATATTCAGAAAAGGATGGAAAAATCCAAACAATCACTCTCTTTACTAAAAAGTATAAACTTAAGAATAATATTACTGTTGGAACTGATTATTCTACAGTAAAGCATACTTATTCTTCTCCTACTTCTAACCATTACAATAACGGAAAAGGTACAATAACCTATAAATATAAAGAGAAGAATATACAAATTAAGTTTACTTTTAAAGACAAAAAAATTTCAGCATTTTCATTATCAAAATATTAAAATAACTATTGACGTATTCGTTTCTCCTATGATATACTCAATTCCGCTGGCCGGTTGGAGAAACGGTTAACTCACATGCCTTTCACGCATGCATTCACGGGTTCGAATCCCGTACCGGTCACCATATTAAATACTACGATCCTTCGGGATCGTTTTTTTATACCTAAATAAAAAAAGATAGCACAAAGGCTATCTGTATAAATCATACAACATTCCATGCTTAAGGCTTGATGAATCGATACCTAATACATCTAAAAGCTTATAGGCAAATGCAAATGCTGTGGCTGGTCCTCTACTTGTAATAATATGACCATCTACAACCACTTCTTCTTCAACATATTTACCTGCTTTTAAATAACTTTCTATTTCTTCTCCTGGATAAGAAGTGACTTTCTTATTAGTGATTACACCTGCTTTACCTAAAGCCATAGGTCCTGCACATATAGCGGCAATATATCTTTCTTCATGATCATATTTCTTAATGAGTGAAATAATACGATCATCATCTCTTAAGGTCCATGCACCTGCTCCTCCAGGAATCACAATCATATCATAATAATCCATGTCTGTAAGTGTCTTATCGGCACGTACAGGAATGTTTCTAGAAGAAATGACAACCTGCTCCTCTTTAATAGAAACAGTATCTACATCCACTTCTGCACGTCTTAAGATATCTACTACACCTAAGGCTTCTACTTCTTCAAAACCATCTGCCATTAAAACTGCAACTTTAGCCATACTATTATCCTCCTATCAATGATTGAAACACATATCCTGCAATCATTAATCCTGCACTTGCTGGCACAAATACACTACTACCTGGTGTTCTCTGTCCTGTCTTTGCAGGAATCTCATCTGAATAAGCAACTAAACACTTCTTAATTCTTCTTGCTTTTAATTCTCTTCTCATTACTTTCGCAAGAGGATCAATCTTTGTCTTATAGATATCAGTAATCTGTAAGTGAGAAGGATCAAGCTTATTTCCTGTACCCATAGAAGAGATAATAGGTACATTCAATTCTGTACATCTCTTAATCAATTCTATCTTTGCAGTTACTGTATCAATTGCATCAATTACATAATCATATTGAGATAAATCTATTGTATCAGCATTCTCTGGTAAATAAAATGTATCAAACGTATTTATATTTAAATTTGGATTAATATCTAACATACGTTCTTTAATAATATCTACTTTCTTCTTACCTACTGTAGAATGTAAGGCAATAATCTGTCTATTGAGATTTGTGATATCCACTGTATCATGATCAAATACATCAATTGTTCCTATACCAGAACGAACCAATCCTTCAATGACATAGCCTCCTACACCACCACAGCCAAACACTGCAACATGTTTAGTCTTCATGATATCAATAGACTCATTACCTGCTACCCATCTTAATCTTGTAAACTGATCATCCATTATTCCTGCTCCTTATAGAAATCTAAGAAACTCTTCTTTGATTCATCCCAGTCAGTATAGGCAATAATTGTTTTAAGATTGACATTCTCTACACTCTTAAAGATATTCTGTTCCACTTTAGGATTGATTTCTCTTAGTTTCTTAATCAACATCTTAGTTTCTGCACGTTTAGATGTATGTTCAATTTCTCCACGTGCTTCAGATTCTTCTGTAAAACGACATGCACACTGTAAGAATTTTAAATTAAACTTCTCAGCCCAGGCAATAATATCTTCTTCATGAATCAAATACATAGGACGGATTAATTCCATACCTTTAAAGTTCTTACTATGAAGTTTAGGCATCATAGTCTGGACCTGAGCCCCATACATCATACCCATTAATATTGTTTCTATGACATCTGAATAATGATGTCCTAACGCAATCTTATTGCATCCTAATTCCTGTGCTCTATGATATAAGAACCCTCTACGCATTCTTGCACATAAATAACATGGATTCTTTTCTATCCCATGTACGACATTGAATATATCTGACTCATAGAACTGAATAGGAATACCTAGCTTTTCCGCATTCTCTTCAATCAATCTTCTATTGGCAGGATTATAGCCTGGATCCATACAGATGAATTCTAAATCAAAATGAAACTTACCATGTCTCTGTAATTCCTGTAATAGCTTCGCAAGAAGCATTGAATCCTTCCCACCTGAAATACATACCGCAATCTTATCACCAGGTTCTATGAGTTCATAATCCTGAATACCCTTAATAAATCTACGCCATAAAGGTTTTCTAAAGTTTGTAATAATACTACGTTCTATCGCTTTTATGTTATCCATTGTTTCACCTCTAGTTCCTACTAAATACATAGGAATATACTCTAAAATTCAAGGTTATCCTCTAAGGATAACCTTATCAAGAAACATTATAAACAGTTAATAGGCATAAATGCAATTATTATCGACCAAAATAAGCGTCAATACCATTCGCAATACCTTCCGCAATTTTCTGCTGGAAATCACTGTTGTTTAACTTTCTATCTTCATCACCATTAGAAATGAATCCCATTTCAAGTAAGCATACAGGTGTCTTACACCAGTTGATTCCACTTAAGTCATTACGTGCAGCCATTCCTCTATTTCTAATACCTGTAGTACTGCAATAGTGATTAAGCACTGTTCTTCCTAAAGATTGTGAAGCAGAGACATTACCTGCACTCATATAAGGATTTCCATTAGCTGGTTCCTGTACACTTGCACCAGTCACACCGCTATTACCAATACCATCACAATGTAATCTAATAAAAGCACCAGCGCCTGCATTATTAGCCATTTCAGCTCTTTCTCTATTAGAAATATTTACATCATTGGTTGTACGGATCATGACAACCTTATACCCTCTAGACTGTAAAACATCTCTTAGTTTCAAACTCACATTAAGAGTAGTCTGGTATTCAGGAATACGTGTGGCAGTTCCTGTTGCTCCACCTGCGACCTTAGCCTTTTGTGTTGAAGCACCAGGACCAATAGGTTCCAATTGTGAATTACCTCTTGCCTGATGTCCTGCATCAATAGCTACCACATTATTATTTATCGCAACAGGTGCCTGTTGTCTTTTTACTTCTTCCTGTCTTTTAGCTTCTTCAGCTGCTTTCTTCTGTTCCTCTAATTTCTTCTGTTCTTCTAACTTCTTCTGTTCCTCTAGTTTTTTCTGTTCTTCTAATTTCTTCTGTTCTTCTATTTGTTTCTGTTCTTCTAGTTTCTTAGCTTCTTCTTCCTTTTTCTTTTGTTCTTCTAATTTCTTAGCTTCCTCTTTCTTTTTCTTTTGTTTCTCTACTACTGCAGTATCTTTCTTTTTTGTCTCTTTTGTAGTACCACATGCCACAAACAATATACTACATAATAATAAGCATAATAATCTTTTCATCGTTTCACCCTTCCTTATCTTTAATAATATACTATTTTAGAGGCAAAAAAAAGATAACAGATGTAACTCTGTTATCTTGTGAATAGCGTACCACTACCATCCTTAGATAATATTTCAATAAGAATAGAATGTGGAATACGACCATCAATAATGACTGCTTTTGACATATTGCCTTTCAATGCATGAGTAATACAATCCACTTTAGGAATCATACCTCCTGCAATAATACCTTCTGCTTTTAAGTTTTCTACATCCTGAATAGATACCTCTGGAATCAATGTCTTTTCATCATGAGGATCTCTTAATAAACCAGGAATATCACTAACTACAATCAAGTTTTCTGCTTCTAGACTATCCGCAATAGCTGCTGCTGCATAATCTGCATTCACATTATAGCTATTACCTTCATCATCCATTGCGATAGACGCAATAACTGGAATATATCCACTCTTGATTGCATCCTTAATGATTTCATTGTTTACGTTTGTGACAGTGCCTACATAACCTAATTCATCTTTAATCTTCTTCGCCTCTAACAACTTATTATCAATACCACAAAGACCTACTGCACGGCCTCCCCCATTCATAATCAGCTTTACAAGATTCTTATTGACTTTACCAGCTAATACTTCCTGTACGATATCAATTGTTTCTTCATCAGTATAACGTAACCCATTAATAAACTTTGATTCTATACCAGAACGTTTTAATGCCTTATTGATTTCAGGGCCCCCACCATGAACCAATACTACATTAATACCAACTAAAGTCATTAGACATATATCAGAAATGACATTGTTCATCAATTCTTCATTGATCATCGCATTTCCACCATATTTTACTACTACTGTCTTACCATTGTATTCCTGTAAATAAGGAACAGCTTCAGATAAGATTTTTGCTCGATATATTTCTCTTTCTTCCATTATGTTCTATATTCCCCATTAATTTTTACATAATCATAAGTAAGATCACAGCCCCATGCTGTTGCATCCCACATACCATCATTTAAATCAATATTAATATCAATCTCATCTTCAGATAAGACCTTTAATGCTTTGTCTTCATCAAAGATAACACCCATGCCCTTCTCACAAACATGAATATCTCCTGCAGATGAAGCCAATGTCACGGATACTTTGTTGATGTCTAGATCAGCATCAGAATAACCAATAGCGCATAAGATACGACCCCAGTTCGCATCTCTACCAAACATCGCTGCTTTAAATAAAGTAGAAGTGATGACACTCTTTGCGACAATCTTGGCATCCTGTAATGTCTTCGCATTCTTGACATTGCATGTAAGAAGTTTAGTGGCTCCTTCACCATCTTTCGCAATACCACGAGACAATTGTTCACAAATATGATATAACGCATCCTTCATAATATTATAAGACTGGTCCTTTAAGACAATCTTATTATTCTGTGCCATACCATTTGATAATACACATAACATATCATTAGTAGATGTATCCCCATCAACACTGACCATATTAAATGTATCATCTACAACTTCATGTACCATTGCTTCTAGACATTCTTTAGAAATAGCTACATCACTTGTTACAAAGGCAAGCATTGTTGCCATATTTGGATGAATCATACCAGAGCCCTTTGCGATAGCCCCGATATGACATTTTGTATTACCTAATTTAAATTCTACTGCATATTCTTTAGGCTGTGTATCAGTTGTCATGATTCCATAACATGCATCATGAGACCCATCTACATTTAATCCCTTTACAAGTTCTTTCATATGATTTTTAAAAGGATCAATAGACATAGGCTGACCAATAACACCAGTAGAAGCAACAATAATATCATCTTCCTTTAAACCTAATTCCTTTGCAGCTAGAGCACATACTTCATTTGCAAGCTCAATACCATTTGAATTACATGTATTCGCATTACCTGAGTTACAGATAATTGCTCTTGCACGACCATTCTTTAAGTGCTGCTTTGTAACTGTCAAAGGAGCACCTTTTACTTTATTTTGTGTATATGTTGCAGCTGCTGTACATAACTCTTCACTCACAATAAGAGATAAATCCTTCTTAGATTTATTCTTTCTCATTCCTGCATGAATACCATTTGCGCTAAATCCTATTGGTGCACAAACACCACCAAGTATATCTTTCATAACATCCTCCTTAGAATGATGGAGCGACAAGATTTAAACCTGTATTCTCATCGAGTCCATACATAATATTCATATTCTGTACTGCCTGACCAGCAGAACCTTTCACCATATTATCAATTGTAGACACTACAATTAATGTATGATCACGTTCATCCATATGTAATGAAATATCACAATAGTTAGATGCTTTCACAAACTTTAAGTCTGCGACCTGTCCAAGAGGCAATACTCTTACAAACTGTTCATCCTTATATGCTTCTACATATGTTTCATAGATTTCTTCTAAAGACTTATCTACAGGAACATAAATAGTAGAAACAATACCACGGTCTACAGGAAGTAAATGAGGGACAAATGTGATATGTACATCTTTTTCATTCATCTTACTTAATTCCTGTTCAATTTCTGGTGTATGTCTATGTACACCTACTTTATAAGGATGGAACGATTCATTACATCTTGGGAAATGCATACCATCACTTAAGTTCTTACCAGCACCTGTTGTACCTGATGCTGAATCAATAATGATCTTTTGTGATACATTGAGTTTATTCTTTAATAAAGGATAGAGGCCTAAAGTAATAGTTGTGGGATAACAACCAGGATTTCCAATAATAGTGGCATCCTTGATCTTATCTCTATTGACTTCAGGTAAACCATATACCTGATTCTTATGAAGTTCTGGTAAGTTATAATCTAAACCATACCATTTCTGATAATCTTCTTCTTTATCAAGTCTGAAGTCAGCCCCTAAATCAATAAACTTCTTACCCTTTTCTACACATGTCTTGGCATACTTTTCAGATAAGCCATGAGGAAGAGATGCAAAAATAATATCTGCTTTCTCAATGACTTCTGTATCTTCAATAAACTCTAAATCACATACCTGATAGAAGTTAGGATAAAGATCATAAATCTTCTTACCAGTATAGCTATGTGAAGAAATAGCTGTTACTTCTGCTTCAGGATGCATTAATAAGATTCTTAATAGTTCACATCCTGCATAACCACTTGCACCAATAATACCTGCTTTAATCACAATATCCACTCACTTTCTGATTGATTCTATGAATATTCTCCATCTCAATTTTAGGAGAAGGTCCACCAATAACTGCTCTGTTGTTAAGACATGTTTCTAATGAAATAGCCTGATAAACATCTTCAGCAAACATATCTGTATAACCTGTATAAACATCTAGAGGAAGTGTTTCTAATGTTTCTCCATGTTCAATACAGTATCTTACAAGTTCCCCAGTAATCTTATAAGCATCTCTAAATGGCATACCCTTCTTAGTGAGATAATCTGCACAATCAGTCGCATTAATAAATCCTCTTGCAGCAGCATCTCTCATCTTATCTTTATGAACAGTAATAGTTGCCATCATATCTGTAAAGACTGGAAGACAAAGCTTAACTTCATCAATTGCATCAAATAAAGCTTCTTTATCTTCCTGCATGTCTTTATTGTAAGCAAGAGGGAGTCCCTTCATCATTGTAAGTAATGTATTCACATCACCAATGACTCTTGCACTCTTACCTCTTACTAATTCTGCAATATCTGGATTCTTCTTCTGAGGCATAATAGAAGAACCTGTTGCATAGGCATCATCAAGATCAATGAATTTGAATTCCCATGAACACCATAGAATCACTTCTTCTGAGAATCTTGATAAATGCATCATGATTGTGGCTAAGGCACTTGATAACTCAATCGCATAATCACGATCACTCACACCATCTAAAGAGTTATACATAATATCATACATACCTAATTCTTCTGCCACAAATGGTCTATCTAATGGATAAGTTGTTGTTGCAAGTGCACCACTTCCTAAAGGTGATACATAAAGTCTCTTATCAACATCTTCTAAACGATCAATATCTCTTAAAAACATTGATGCATAAGCCATTAAATGATGTGCAAAAGTAATAGGCTGTGCTCTTTGTAAGTGTGTATATCCTGGCATGATTGTATCAAGGTTGTGTTCAGCTAAATCTGTTAATGTATGAATCAGGTTCACTAACATCTTCTTGATTTCTAGAATTTCATCATGTGCATATAAACGAAGATCTAATGCAACCTGATCATTTCTAGAACGTCCTGTATGTAGTTTTTTACCAGCCACTGGATAACGCTTTGTAAGTTCGCTTTCCACAAACATATGAATATCTTCAGCTTCAGGATCAAAGAGGAGTGTACCCTCTTCAATCTCTTTTAAAATTGCATTTAAACCTTCTACAATCTCTTCATAATCTTTTTCTTCAATAATACTCTGTTTACATAACATCTTTGCATGAGCAAGAGATCCTCTGATATCCTGCTTATACATACGATGATCGAATGAAAGAGATGAATTGAATGCATTCACTTCATGATTTAATTCTTTAGAAAATCTACCTTTCCACAATACCATATCTTAAACTCCTATTTCTTTTTCTTCTGATCTAACTTAGCTTTTACCTTAATTGGTAAACCGTATAATGTGATGAATCCTTTAGCATCATACTGATCATAATCATCATCTTCATCAAATGATGCTGTCTGTAAATCATGTAATGTATCTGGAGATGTTACACCAGCACCTACGATATTACCCTTATATAATTTAAGTTTAACATCACCATTTACGTTTTCCTGAGTCTTATCTACGAATGCAAGCAATGCTTCAGTAAGAGGTGTATACCACTGACCGTTATAGATATTATCAGCAAGCTTTAAGCTTACCTGCTGTTTGAAATGCTGTGTTTCTTTATCTACAGTAATTTCTTCTAGGTTCTGATGTGCCGCATATAAAATAGTTCCACCTGGTGTTTCATAGACACCTCTTGATTTCATACCAACAAGTCTGTTTTCAACCATATCGGCGATACCAACACCGTTCGCACCACCGATTTCATTTAACTTAGCTAACATTTCTACTGGTTCAAGCTTTTCACCATTTAATGCTACAGCTACACCCTTTTCAAAAGTTAAAGTGATATATGTTGGAACATCTGGTGCCTTTTCTGGTGAAACACCCATTTCTAGGATTTCATCATACTTAGGTTCATTAGCTGGATCTTCAAGATCTAAACCTTCATGAGATAAATGCCATAAGTTCTTATCTTTAGAGTAGTTTGTTTCTCTGTTGATCTTTAGAGGAATCTTTCTTGCTTCCGCATATTCGATTTCTTCTTCTCTTGATTTAATATCCCATTCTCTCCAAGGAGCGATAATAGGCATATCTGGTGCGAATGCTTTAATAGCTAATTCAAATCTTACCTGGTCATTACCTTTACCAGTACATCCATGACAGATTGCATCTGCACCTTCTTCTAAAGCGATATCTACTAACTTCTTCGCAATAATTGGTCTTGCAAGAGAAGTACCTAACATATATTTACCTTCATATAATGCATTGGCTTTAACTGCTTCAAAACAGAAATCCTTAACAAATTCAGGTTTACAATCTACACAAATATATTTAGAAGCACCTGTCTTTGCAGCCTTTTCATCAAGACCATCAAGTTCTCCAGCACCCTGTCCCACATCAGCAGCAACTGCAATAACTTCACAACCATAATTTTCCTTTAACCAAGAAATAATAATTGAAGTATCTAATCCTCCACTATAAGCTAATACAACTTTCTTAAATGTTTTCTTTTCCATAATTTTCTTCTCCTTTAAATGTTTGATGTTTTATTTTAATGCCCCACTACTTAACTAGATCGTCGTTCCTTCATATCAAACACCCCTTTAATAAACAAAAAACGCCTCTGGATTAATCCAGAGACGTATATAAACGCGGTACCACTCTAGTTGCTTGTATCATACAAACCACCTCTTCATTAACGCAGATTCACGTTCTGTTATACTCAATTCCAACAGACTCTCCCGAGTGCGTTTCTCTTATATCTTCCTGATGACCTTCCACTCTATGTCATCTCGCTGTAGGTGATTGTAAGATACTCTTCTCGTTCATCGATTTGTTTATTTAACTTGGGTCTATAATACAATCACTTTTTTACTTTGTCAATAATTTTTCTTTAAATATAAACAAAATTATTTATTTTCTGTTTTTCGTAAATTTTAGCTCTTCTTTGTGATTTTTTTCATTTTCGCAATATATACAGGTTTACCATCATATTGATCATAGCTAGAAATATAAACAGTTTCTTCACCTAAGTAAACCGCAATACCTAACTGTTTTTCACCTTCATAAAGGTTGTATTTGATGAGTGCTTCAGGAACTTTTTCTTTCTCATCTTTTGATAGTTCAACCTTCTTATACTGGATATTCTGATACTTTAAATCACTTTCAAATGTACATGCATCTTTATTGATTTCATAAACAAGATACGCATTATAAGCATCCTTCTTCTTTATGTAATCCTTCTTATTCGCATATACGATTTTCTCTTGTTTGTACTGTCCATAGCTGTCTTTAAGTGACATAGGTTCTGCAGGTGAGCAGGCACATAACATCATTGTCACTAATAAAATTAATATTTTCTTCATATTCACCTCTCCATTCCACACTACTATATCATATCAAACAACTAAATAAATCAATCCTCATTAAAATACACAACACTTACATAATGATTAAAAAACTAGGAGTATTTTTAATTTTATTAAACATACACTTTAACATTATTAAATTATTTATCTTTTATTTAAAATACAAATATGTTATATTACAAAAAGAGGTGATAAATATGGATACTGTCCCTATGTGGATGAAAAATTTGGATGATGAAGATATGATTTTTATCAAAAGATTTATACTCGCTTCAGGTTCTTTAAAAGAAGTTGCTAAGTTGTATGGTGTTACTTATCCAACAGTAAGAGTCAGATTGAATAAATTGATTGATAAGATCAAGTTAGCTGAAGATAAAACAGATAATGATGAATTTGTAGAGTTGATCAAAAGATATGTCATTGATGAAGATATAGAATTTGATGTTGCTAAGAATTTAATTACAGAGTATAAGAAAATAAAGGAGAAATCAAAAAATGGTTAAGAGTATTATTGGTGTGATTATTATAATCGCAATTATAAGACTACAAATATTTTTATCGAAAAAGGATAACAAGTTGTTTGGTTTGATTATACCGATCATTATTTTTGCGAGTTCACTCATATTCGCATTTGGATTCATACCAACACATAATAAAATTGAAACGACTCAATCTGTAATGACAGAAACAGGTAAAGTGGTAGAAAGTTCTTCAGATAAAACATCTACCGCATTAAGAGACCACTCTCTTACAGCAACAAGCATTGTATATACTATTGTGTCTATCAATGCTGTAAACTTTGTTATGCTAGGTATTTACTTCTATTGCAGACATAAGAAGAATACACATGTTGAGTTGAAACGTATGAGAGCAAAAGAACTCTTTTAAATTAATACTAAGAAAAAAGGCTGTAACGAATAGATAACCTTAAACGTTACAGCCTCTTTTACTTTGAAGAATGATTATATTATTCTTCTACTTTTTCAAATTCTTCTGGTCCTACACCACATAGTGGACATACATAATCTTCAGGTAATTCATCACCTTCATATACATATCCACACACTTTACATACCCATTTCATATTAGTTTCCTCCTTTTTATAAATAGTAATTATTACTACTTACAGTATAATCCTTTTAAGATATAATTCAATGAATATGCTCAAACTAAAAAAAGAAGAACACTAAGCGTGCTCTTCTTTACGCATCTCTTCACGATACATTTTATAGAGATCAGCATGACATAGATCATTTGTGCCGCATGTATTACAATTATGTCCACAGACACCTATGCCTTTTTTCTTATTTTTATATATAGTTCTAAGGACAAGACAAATCCAGATAACTAATAAAATACTTACTATAATTGTACCCATACTATCTCCTCCTTGCTTCTATTATACAATTATCTTGGCATATAACCAAGTTTGATGATCATCTGTTTATATGTTTCTAGATCAGGTTGATTCATAGAAAGAATAGTGATTTCTTTCTTATTCATGTTTACTGATGCAAGATATTCTTTATGTTGATTAAACGCATTTTCTATTGTTGCTGCACAGTTCTTGCAGAACATATCGTCAATATGAAGAATAGTACGATAGGGATAAAGATTTTTATCCTTATCCCCCGTACCTATTTTCTTTATTTGATCGTGTTCACCACAACATCCTGACTGTAATGTCTTCTTGTAGTGAAGAACACCTATAATGAGCAACACAACAACAATAGCCGCAACTATGATGTTACCCATAATTGATTAAGCTCTTTGTGTCTTTAATTCTGGTTTAGGTGCTGGTCTTACAATGAAGTAGATCATTACTAGAATACATACGATTGATAGAATCTGACCTAATCCGAATGTTGCACCATAGAATAACCATGAACCTAACTGATAAGTGATCATAGCTAATACATAACCTAATACCAACTGGTATAATACGGCGAACCATCCCCAGAACTTAGAACCCATTTCTCTCATGATTGTACCAATAGCGGCAATGCATGGTGGATCGAATAAGTTCAAAATCATGAATGAGAAGCCACCCATTGCAGAGAAAGTATTCACCATAGCATGAATTGCCTTCGCACCTGAATCTGCATCACCCATGTGATTTAAGATAGAGATAGTAGAAATAGCCTGTTCCTTAGCAGCTAATGCTGAAATAACAGCTACTGAACCTTTCCAGTTTTCAATACCTACTGGTGCGAATAAAGTTGCAAATACATGACCAATAGAGGCTAACATTGAGTTTTCAACTTCAACCATCTGGAATGAGAAGTTAAATGTAGATAATAACCATACTATGATACAAATACTAAAGATAATAGTACCTGCTTTAATCATGAATGCTTTTGCACGTTCCCAAACATGGATGAATACACCTCTTAATGTAGGAATATGGTATGCTGGTAATTCCATTACGAATGGTGCTGGATCACCTGCAAAGAAACGAGTCTTCTTTAATGCGATACCTGATAAGATAATAACTAAAATACCTAAGAAATACATTGCTGGCGCAATCCAAATGTTGCCTGGGAAGAATGCTGAAGTGATCATACCAATAATAACAGTCTTCGCACCACAAGGAATAAATGTACATAACATAATAGTCATTCTTCTATCTGATTCATTTTCAATAGTACGTGTACCCATAACGGCTGGAACACCACATCCTGTACCAATTAAGATAGGGATAAATGATTTACCAGATAAACCGAATTTACGTAATAGTCTATCCATAATGAATGCAATTCTTGCCATATATCCTGAATCTTCAAGAATAGCTAAGAATAAGAAGATAAGTGCCATCTGTGGTACGAAACCTAATACTGTACCAACACCAGCAATAATACCATCATTGATTAAGCTGATTAATGGAGCTGCACAACCAATTGATTTAAGGAAAGTTTCTACTGCAGGTGGAATGATTTCAGTAAATAATACATCATTCACCCAGCTAGTCATCCAGTCACCTACTGTAGATACTGAGATGTAATAAACAAACCACATAATTAATACAAAGATTGGTAAAGCTAAGAATCTGTTAGTGACAATCTTATCAATCTTATCTGATGTAGATAATGTCTGATGTGGATTCTTCTTTGTAAGAACCTTATTAATAGAATTCTTAATAAAAGTATATCTCTGGTTTGTGATAATAGATTCTGAATCATCATCCATTTCATTTTCACAATCCGCAATATGACCTTCGATTTCATTTAATACTGCCTGATCTAATTTAAGTTCAGCCAATACCTTTTCATCTCTTTCAAATACCTTAACTGCAAACCATCTTAACTTAGATGCATCTACTTTATTTTCAATTGATTCTTCAATATGTGCCAAAGCATGTTCTACTGAACCAACGAATACATGAGGATGTTCTGATACCTTATGGTTATGTGCAAGCTTAATTGCTTCTTCAGCCACTTCCTGAGTTCCTTTATTCTTTAATGCTGATAAAGTCATTGCTTTACAACCAAATAACTGACCTAACTGATCTAAGTCAATCTTATCACCCTTCTTTTCGATGATATCATACATGTTGACAGCTAAAACCATAGGAATACCTAATTCAGCTAACTGAGTCGTTAAATATAGGTTTCTTTCTAAGTTTGTACCATCAATAATATTAATGATTGCATCAGGTGTTTCATTAATTAAATATCTTCTTGTAACAACTTCTTCAAGTGTATAAGGAGATAATGAATAAATACCAGGTAAATCCTGGATAGTCACATCTTTATGACCTTTTAGTTTCCCATCTTTCTTTTCAACTGTAACCCCTGGCCAGTTACCAACATACTGAGTACTACCAGTCAGTGCATTGAATAACGTTGTTTTACCAGAGTTAGGGTTACCCGCTAACGCTATCTTCATAACTATTCCTCCACTTCAATCATCTGCGCATCTGCTTTACGCAAAGATAATTCATAACCACGTACTGTAATTTCTACTGGATCTCCTAAAGGTGCAACTTTTCTTACATAAACACTCTGTCCTTTAGTTAAACCCATATCCATAATTCTTCTTTTTACTGGACCTGTACCAGTTACTTTTTTAATAGTTACTGTTTCGCCCACTTTTACATCTTTTAAGTTCATGTTGCTCCTCCCTTAAAACAATATACGATTCGCCATCTGTTCAGAAAGCGCAATCCTACTACCTTTCACATTACAAATAATTCCGTTATCCACTTTACTGATAATAGTTACTTCACCATCTACCACAAAACCAAGTTCTGCTAGATGATTCTTTACTTTATCAGTTCCTGTAATACGTCTAATAATGACTGTATCTCCAGGATTTGCCATACTAATTGGCATATACTCCGCCTCCTCAGATGATTAGACTAAACTAATTAGCCTTTTCTAACTTCACTGTTAGTATAGCCTTACTATTTTTGTATGTCAACAAAAATATTAGTAAAGCCTAACTTTTTCATTATTTGAATTTTTATGCTATAATGATGAAAATGAGGTGAATAAAATGAGTGAATCAACAGAAATGTACTTAGAAACTATATTAGTTATTCAGAAGAAGAAAGGACATGTGCGTTCCATTGATATCGCCCGTGAAATGAATTTCTCTAAACCTACTATTTCACAACAGATGAAAAGATTAAAAGAGAAGGAACTCATCAACATGGATGAAGATGGTGCCATTACATTAACAGACGCTGGTGCTAAGATTGCGAATATGATATTTGAAAGACATACTGAATTAAGAAATATCTTAATTCATATTGGTGTTAGTGAATCTACTGCTTCACAGGATGCATGTCGTATCGAACATTATATTTCACCAGAAACTTTTGAAGCTTTAAAAGCTTATTTTAAAAATAAGATCTAAATAAAAAAATCACAGGTGTGTGCCGTCCTGTGATTTTTTTATGTCCTCTGTTTAAAGGAACTGAGAATATGAAAGGATATGTTGTGTTTAGTAAATGGGTTAGCCTTTACTAACTAAATAATACTACTCTCATTAGATAAATGCAATAGAAATAGTAAAAAAACACCTGCGATGCAGGTGTTAACGTTTATTGAAACGTTTAGAGATTTCTACGATTGGGATAACTGAGAATGCAAGTAATGCTGCAATCGCGAAATGAGATGGATCAAGAGGCACTAAACTAAATAAATGAGAAAGAGGTGTAAAGATGATGGCTAACTGTAATACAAGACCTAAAGCTGTTGCACCCCATAAGTATTTATTGTTGAATACCTGTTTATTAAATACTGAATGATGACTCTTTACATTAAAAGCATGACATAATTCAGCACCTGACATGGTGATAAATGCCATAGTCATCGCATATTCATGATTACTGAAATACTGACCAATTGAATAAGAAACTAAAGTAAGTAAACCTACCATAACACCCTGCCAGATGACTTTCACCATTAAGCCATTCGCAAAGAAACCTTCATCCTTTTCTCTTGGTTTTCTATCCATAATATCATCTTCAACTGGTTCTAAACCAATCGCAAAGGCTGGTAAAGCATCTGTGATGAGGTTAATCCATAATAAATGAATAGGTAATAGTGGTACACCAAATCCCCAAGAAGGATTTATTAACGCAATAATAGAAGCTAAGAAGATAGCTAATACTTCACCAATATTACTTGATAATAAGAACTGTACATCCTTCTGGATATTATCAAAAATACCACGGCCCTGTTTAATAGACTGAATAATAGTCGCAAAGTTATCATCTGTTAGAATCATAGTAGCAGCATTCTTCGCTACATCTGTACCTGTAATACCCATAGCACAGCCAATATCTGCAGTCTTTAAGGCCGGTGCATCATTGACACCATCCCCTGTCATAGCGACAATCTTATTCTTTGATTTCCATGCTTTGACGATATTTACTTTATGTTCAGGAGCCACACGTGCATAAACACTATATTTTTCTACATTCTTTTCTAGTTCTTCCTGAGACATCTGAGACAATTCTTCACCAGAAATAACTTCCTGTCCCTCACTTAAAATACCTAAATCCTTCGCAATGGCAGTCGCTGTTGTCTTATGGTCACCAGTGATCATAATAGTACGCACACCTGCATGCTTAGCAACTCTAATGGCTTCTTTTGCTTCTGGACGAGCTGGGTCAATCATACCTACAAACCCAATAAAGTCCATATCATTTTCTATTTCTTCTACTGTAATGTGAGTAGGCATTGTATCATATGTCTTCACTGCCACAGCTAAAACTCTTAATGCATCTTTAGCCATTTCATCATTGGCAGTCATAGCTTGATCACTATCTACATCACGACATCTATTTAAGATCACATCAGGTCCACCTTTAGTAATAGACACATAATGATCTCCATCCTTCACAATAACACTCATCATCTTACGATCAGAATCAAAAGCTAATTCTCCTACACGTGGATGCTTTTCCATGAGTGCTTTCTTTTCAAAGTTCATCTTTTTACTTGCTTCTACTAAAGCAACTTCAGTAGGATCACCTAGTACCTTACCATCATCAATAGAAGCATCAGAACATAGAGTAAATGCATTCAACATATCAACAGTCTTAGAATCTGCATCTCCTAAGTCTTTTACTTCATCACCATCTAAGTAAGTCTTTAAGATAGTCATCTTATTTTGTGTTAATGTACCTGTCTTATCAGAACATACAATAGAAGTACTACCTAATGTTTCTACTGCAGGTAGTTTACGAATAATGGCATGCTGTTTAACCATCTTAGTCACGCTGACAGCTAAGACAATAGTAACAGTAGCTGCAAGTCCTTCTGGTACAGCTGCAACAGCTAAGGCAACAGCTGTCTTAAATGATTCTAACCAGCTAATACCGCTCAATGATTCAAGAATAAATACAATCACACAGATTACAATACAAAGCAATCCAATTGTTTTACCAATTTCATTTAATTTAACCTGTAAAGGTGTTAATTCCTTCTCACTCGCATTTAACATGCCAGCAATCTTACCTACTTCATTCTTCATACCAGTAGATGTCACTATTGCTTTACCACGACCATAAGTGACTACTGTAGAAGAGAAGACCATATTTGTCTGGTCCCCAATCACAACATCCTGACTAATAGGATCAGTTGTCTTTTCTACAGGAACAGATTCACCTGTTAAGGCTGATTCATCTACCTTTAAGTTATAAGCTTCAATTAAACGTGCATCACTAGGGATCATATCCCCTGTTTCAAGAATAATAATATCACCAGGCACTAATTCCTTAGAGGCAATAGTCTGTTTCACACCATCTCTTAATACTTTAGATTGTGGTGCAGATAATTCTTGTAATGATTCAAGACTCTTTTCTGCATGACTCTCTAATACAACTCCAAGAATCGCATTCATCATAACGACTATTACAATAATTAGAGAATCAATCCAGTCTCCTGGTTCTACAACAATAGATATCACTGCTGCAATAATTAAAATAATAATCATTGCATCCTTGAATTGATCTAGAAAACGTAAAAGAAGAGACCTTTTCTGTGGCTTTTCTAGTTCATTGGTACCATATATGTCTTGTCTCTTCTTTGCTTCAGAAGAAGTCAGTCCCTTTTCAATATTTGTATCTAAAGAGTTTACTACTTCTTCAATTGTTTTTTTATACATTTGAATTCCTCCTTTAATAAAAACAATCGTTTTATTAAAGGTCTCGCTGATCATAAATGACCAAAACAATCCGGTTATGTAAATCATAACGTGTTGACGAACGGTTCTGTAAGAGCTACTCCCCTTTAATTAATATCATTCTATCAAATTCATATCGCTTGTCAATCATAGAAAGTTATTCCTATAATACCTTGAGGTGAAGATTATGAAAGAAGAAGAACTGAAACTATTAGAAAATGAATTCTGTTTAGGGTGTGCAAGAAGCTGTGATCTACTTCATCCAAATTGTGAAAGAGGTCTTGTGAAAATGCAGGAAATCTTAGAGGAAAACAAAAAGAGAGATGTTTAGTCTCTCTTTTAAAATGCAGCTAATAAGCCATATGATAATGAACCAACAATAAGTGTCGCAAGTAAGATACCTAGGAAGATAGCTGTAATAGCCTTCTTAAAGTCCATATCAAGTAATGCAGCCACTAAAGAACCTGTCCATGCACCAGTACCTGGTAATGGAATACCTACGAATAATAAGAGTCCTAAAAATTCACCATTACTCATATTCTTACTCTTGTTCATAGCACGGTTTTCTAGTTTTTCAATTAATGGTCTAGAGAAGTTAAACTTCTTAAGCCATTTAAATATACGTTTAATAAATAATAAAATAAATGGAATTGGTAAGATATTTCCTAGAATACATAGAGGTACTGCATAACGAATATCTACTTTTAATAATGCTGATGCAATTAATCCTCCACGACATTCAAGAATAGGAACTAAAGATACAATAAATACTGCAAGCTTAGATGAAATGTATTTACCTAATGTTCCTGCAAACCATAATGCGATTGATTCCATATATGTCCTCCTTGATTAACATGATTAATCATACATAAAGGTTATTATAAAGTCAATTTTTTCTTCCATATATCGACTAAATCACTTAATCTGTAACGGGCATTGGCAGGAGAAGAGGAAGGTAGAAGTACAGCCTTTATTCCTGTTTCTTTTTCCTGGTACTTCTTATAAAGTTTCAAAGATGTTCCACCGTTACAATATATCCTCTTGATATTTGTACCTTGTATTAATGTCTTTATATCATTGGGTACAACATCCTTAATAGAGGCATCACTGCTTCCTGTAATAGTACATGAATGAATAATATCCCATATCGCAATATGGTGTTCCAATAACATCTTTTTCTTATCTTCTATTGTTTCATAGTCTGTTTGTGTGATTGTACCAATAATCTTCCAGAATCTATTTTGAGGATGTCCATAATAGAAAGAAATTTCCCTTGATCTAACTGAAGGGAAACTTCCTAATATTAATACTTCACATTGTTCGTCTATGATTGGTTCTAATGGATGTTCAATCATACTTTTCTCTTTCCGTTCACAAATCCTGTACATGAACTTAAAAATGAGCGTGGTAGGAATCTTGCTGCAATATTTAATAAGTATCCTGATATACCAGTGAACTGAACTAAACGATTATCAAATAAACCTTGTATACCTATTTCCGCAACAGCCTCTGCAGACTGTGGTTTAAATAATTTAAACATTGGAGACTGACCTAAGTTGGCTACATCCATAAATCCTGTTTTAGTAGGGCCAGGACATAAACATGATACTTCTACATTATAGTCTTTCAGTTCATAGGCAATAGATTCACTAAAAGATAATACAAAAGCTTTCGTTGCATAATAAGTAGACATATAAGGTCCGGCACAAAGTCCGGCAATAGAAGCCACATTCAATATACGGCCTTTCTTTCTACGTTTCATTGACTGGCCAAATACATAAGTCATCTGCATTAAAGCCACTATATTCAATAAAACCATCTTCTTCTGTTTTTCCCATGATGAATCATGAAAAGCACCATGATCTCCAAAACCTGCATTATTGACTAGAATATCAATACTTATATCATCAAGTACTAAATCATTATATAGATCTACGGCAGCATCTTCTCCTGTCAGATCCATCGCAATCACTTTGATTTGTACATTATATTCAGATAATTCTGCTTTCACTGCTTCTAATTTTTCTCTATGACGTGCAAGAAGTACAAGATCATATCCTTTTCTCGCAAATACACGTGCACATGCTTTCCCTATTCCATTAGAAGCACCTGTAATTAATACTGTCTGTGACATCTTTTTCACCCCTTTCTACCATCATACTTTATCTTGATATTTTGTCAAATAAGCTATCTTTACTTATACTCTCCATACCTAACATGACTTCATCAATATAATTATCAATATAAATCAAATGAGGCATATCACTCATCTTAAATATCTTTAATAGTTCTTCTTCTACATAATGTTCATCAATACTTTGAGCACATATTACAATAGCTTCAGGATTCAACATTCCAATAATATTCTGTAATTCTAAAACAAGCCTTTTACTTCTACCTTTCATCGATCTTCTATTCTTATAATCTTCATGATTTATAACAGGCATGAAATAAGTTTGTCCAGCAATAGAACTCTTTCCTTCTACAAGATGACCATTAATAACTATTCCTAGACGTGAATCATTCTTTGAATCCAGCAATACAATAGAATCATATTGCATATGCTTAATATAAGCGCCTATAGCCCCCATATATACATTATTTTCTATTAATATACGCTGTTTATAACGATTCTTTATATCTATATCACTATCAGGTAATGAGAGACATATTGTATGTACCTGTGCATTCAACATCTCATCTATAAAAGAACACAATACATCACGGTCTAGCTTAGGTATATCCCTTCTCTTTTCTTCCATCATCTCACTATAAAGATTATAAAGACGTCCTATAACTGTTATTGTCTTATCATGCTTATAAGCATATATACATAATGTTTGTGAAAACTCTCCATTGACTTGATAGCCCATACTAGGTCTTCCACCAGTAGATTCTCTATATCCTTCTTTAATCACAAGATTACTTTTCAACATCTCTTCTAAAAGACTATCAATCGTAGATAAAGATAAACCTGTATAGAATACTAATTCATTCTTTGTACACCCTCCTTGTTTTACTGGTAGAGTCAAAAGTTTATGAAAAACTTGATG
>ERZ779643.524-NODE-524-length-32096-cov-5.408196_pt1 | contig 32096 bp, 24 predicted proteins | sample MGYA00511564_ERZ779643 | MGnify/ENA primary metagenome ERZ779643 (study PRJEB29588, sample SAMEA2147114) | human gut metagenome | biome: human gut; feature: human-associated habitat; material: faeces | place: Denmark | collected 2008/2010 ...
TACCCTCAAAAAATCTCTGCATCTTCATAAACTATTAATTGTTATTCTATTTGGTTTTCGTGTCATTGTCTGCGGGCAAAACCTTTTTACGGTATTCCCGGATAAACGCTTCCAGCTCGTGCGCCCCCTGTTCCGTAGAGATTCCGCGCAGAAAAGTGAACATTATAGACTCATAGACTTCAAGGAAGGAATACTCTTTGCAGATGTCCGTATTCATCAACACGTCTATCTGCTCCCTTACCAACAGATTGATAATGGCAAAGTTTACATCATCACGGAAAATGCCCTGCTTCACACCTTCCTTAAAGAAGTTTACCGTTTCTTCCGAATCCTGGTTATGACGGTTCGTCATCAGCGCATAGGCTTTGGGATACTTCTTGATGTCTTCAAAGAACTTCTTATTGGTGGCATGGAACTGTTCGATGCTGCGCTGATAGCATTTCAGCAGGACTTCCAATACATTTCCGGAGGTGGCAAGTACATTCTTCAAAAATTCATCCCCTTCCTTCTGACCTTTCAGTATGCACTCTTCCAACAAAGTTTCCTTATCCGAAAAGACTTCATAAAGGGTACGTTTGGAAATGCCCAGTGAAGTGGCAATATCATCCATTGTAATACTCTTGATGCCGTGCGCAGAAAAAGCTTCCACCGCAGTATCAATAATCCGCTCTCTCAGTTCCGGGCGGGGGACAAGATGCTTGGTATATTCGCTCATTTCTCTTTCTTTTAAAATTCAAAAACTCTTTTTATCCATTTTTCAAAATAAAAACAAGCAAATATAGAAAGAAAACTTAATTAAGCAATTAAGTTTTCTTTCTTTTCTCAAACGGTTAATAAAAATTAGGGATATAACAGATATACAAGGAGAAATATCCTAATAATCAAATTTGGTGCGGCTGAGAAATGCCACTGTCTTATGGATTTCCTTATACATTACAATATCGTCCTTCACAAAGGGAACTTCCTTGCGGTATTCGCACAGGAAACGTTCCAGAATGGGCGAAGTCTTTTGCGGACGGCGGAAGTCGATACCTTGCGCGGCATTCATCAATTCAATGGCAAGGATATGTTCCAGATTGTCCATGATGCGATACAATTTGGTAGCTGCATTAGCTCCCATGCTGACATGGTCTTCCTGACCCTGGCTCGAAGGTATGCTGTCTACTGATGCAGGCGAGCAAAGATTCTTGTTAAGGCTTACTATTGACGCAGCTGTGTATTGTGTAATCATAAATCCGCTGTTTACGCCTGGAGTTGCAACGAGGAAGCTGGGCAGGTCTCTTGTACCCGACACGAGCTTGTAGATTCGTCTTTCTGAGATATTAGCCAGTTCGCTTAGTGCCATTGCAAGGAAATCCATAGGCAGTGCGATAGGCTCTCCGTGGAAGTTTCCGGCTGAGATTATCAGGTCTTCGTCTGGACATACTGTCGGGTTGTCTGTTGCTGAGTTGATTTCAGTGTCGATCACTGACTTAACGTATGCCATTGAGTCCTTGGCTGCACCATGAACCTGCGGAATGCAGCGGAACGAATACGGGTCCTGAACATACGATTTGGGCTTCTCTATTATCTCGCTGCCCTCAAGCAGTTGCCTCATGTTTGCGGCTGTCTGTATCTGACCCTTGTGAGGTCTTACCTGATGTACGGCGTCTGTGAAAGGAGACACCAGTCCATAATATGCGTCGAGCGACATGGCAGCAATCTTGTCTGCCCATTTGCTCAGGCGTTCGCCCTGCAGCAATGCCCATACGGCAAACGAACTCATGTTCTGTGTTCCGTTGAGCAGAGCCAGACCTTCTTTAGATCCGAGCTGTATCGGCTCCCATCCGTTCTCCTTCAGCATCTCGGCTCCTGTCATCACCTTACCCTTATACTCTACGTCACCGAGTCCTACGAGCGGCAGACAGAGGTGTGCCAGAGGCACAAGGTCGCCGGATGCGCCAAGTGAACCTTGCATGTAGACAATAGGATAAACATCGTTGTTGAAGAAGTCGACAAGTCTCTCTACTGTATCGAGCTTGCAGCCTGAGTATCCATAGCTCAGCGACTGTATCTTCAGCAGCAGCATTATCTTTACTATATCGTTAGGCACGCGGTCGCCTGTGCCACATGCATGCGACATCATCAGGTTTATCTGCAACTGCGAAAGCTGGTCGTTGCCGATAGACACGTTGCAGAGAGAGCCGAATCCTGTTGTTACGCCATAGATAGGCTTCTCTGTCTCTTCTATCTTCTTGTCGAGATATTCACGGCAGCGTACGATGCGCTTGCGTGCGTCTTCACTAAGTTCGAGTTTATAACCTTTTTCTATTATCTCACCGATACGTTCAATCGTGAGATGTTCTGCTGATATTTGGTGAATCATTGTGTATTTAAATTTAAAGTTATGTGTGTGTGTTTAGGAGTTAAAGGAGTTAGAGGAGTTAAAGGAGTTAAAGTCATATGTCTTGTGGACACACAATTATAAATTATAATTCATAATTGACTAACGCCTAATCTTGTTTCATAATCAGGACATTGTTTCTTAGTCCTTAATTATTTACTTAATTACTTCAAGGCATTTGACTTTAACTACTTTAACTCCTTCTAACTACTTTAACTACAGAATTTACTTCACTGCGTTATCTATTATCTCATCATCCACGAAGTTAGGCATCGTAACCTTCAGGTTCGGGGTGCGTGCCATTTCGCGCTCAATGCTGTGTATAGAGCCTTCGTTGCGTGCCCAGCTGCGGCGTGCGATACCGTTGTTTACGTCCCAGAACAGCATTTCGCGTATGTGGCGTGCGCTGTCTTCGCCTCCATCTATCATCATGCCGAAGCCACCATTGATAACTTCGCCCCAGCCTACTCCGCCACCATTATGGATAGATACCCATGTGGCACCTCTGAACGAGTCGCCTATAACGTTCTGAACAGCCATGTCGGCACAGAACTGCGAACCGTCGTATATGTTACTTGTCTCACGGAACGGAGAGTCTGTTCCTGACACGTCGTGATGGTCGCGGCCAAGCACTACCGGACGTGTTATCTCGCCCTTCTTTATTGCCTCGTTGAATGCCAGAGCTATCTTTGCGCGGCCTTCGGCGTCGGCATACAATATACGTGCCTGTGAGCCTACTACGAGATGGTTGCGGCCGGCCTCCTTTATCCAGTGGATGTTGTCTTCCATCTGGTGCTGTATCTCCTCCGGTGCTGTCTTGCATATCTCCTCGAGCACTTCTACAGCCAGACGGTCGGTTACAGCCAGGTCTTCGGGCTTGCCTGATGTACATACCCATCTGAACGGACCGAAGCCGTAGTCGAAGAACATCGGACCCATGATGTCCTGAACGTATGAAGGATATCTGAACTTGCCGTCGGCAGCCATGATGTCGGCTCCAGCACGCTCTGACTGCAGCAGGAATGCGTTTCCGTAGTCGAAGAAGTACATGCCGCGCTCTGTCAGCTTGTTGATTGCAGCAACCTGCCTGCGCAGAGATGCCTGCACACGCTCACGGAACAGTTCGGGATTCTCTGCCATCATCTGCTTCGACTCCTCAAATGTCATGTCAACAGGATAATATCCTCCTGCCCATGGGTTGTGCAGAGATGTCTGGTCGCTACCAAGGTCTACCTTTATGTTTTCTTCTGCCAGGCGCTCCCACAGGTCAACCACGTTGCCCACGTATGCCATAGACACAGTCTTGCGCTCCTCTACGGCCTTTCTTATTGCCGGTATCAGTTCGTTCAGGTCAGAGTGCAGTTCGTCCACCCAGCCCTGGTCATAGCGTTTCTGTGCAGCCTTGGGGTTAATCTCGGCAACAACGCTGACCACTCCGGCAATGTTTCCAGCCTTAGGCTGTGCACCTGACATACCGCCAAGACCTGACGACACGAACAGCATGCCGTGTATGTCCTTGCGGCCCGGTTCTTTCTTCATCTGCATGCGTGCAGCGTTGAGCACGGTTATCGTTGTGCCGTGAACGATGCCCTGCGGACCGATATACATATACGATCCGGCTGTCATCTGTCCATACTGGCTGACACCCAGTGCGTTCATGCGCTCCCAGTCGTCTGGCTTTGAGTAGTTAGGTATCACCATACCGTTTGTAACAACCACTCTCGGAGCATTCTTGTGCGACGGGAAGAGTCCCAGCGGATGACCTGAATACATCACGAGTGTCTGCTCGTCTGTCATCTCGCTCAGATACTTCATAGTCAGCAGATACTGTGCCCAGTTCTGGAATGCGGCACCGTTGCCTCCGTATACGATAAGCTCATGAGGATGCTGAGCCACTGCCGGGTTCAGGTTGTTCTGTATCATGAGCATGATGGCAGCAGCCTGTTCCGACTTGTGCGGATACTCGTCAATGCTGCGTGCATACATGTCGTATGTAGGTCTGAATCTGTACATATATATGCGTCCGTAGTCGCGCAGCTCGGCAGCAAACTCCGGTGCAAGTGTCTTGTGGAATTTCTTAGGGAAATATCTCAGGGCATTGCGCAGTGCAAGCTTCTTTTCGTCTTCTGTAAGTATCTCCTTACGCTTTGGCGCATGGTTCACTTCTTTGTCATACTCACGCGGCTCCGGCAGCACGTCTGGTATGCCGGCACGTATCGCCGCCTTAAATTCCTCGTTTGTCATAATATTTAGGATTTTTCTGTTGTTTATTCGTTATGTTTCTCTCGGTCTTGCCTCAATCAGTTTCCGCTGATTACTCGCTCAACCATCTGCATTATCTCAGCCTCCTGCTTTGTAGCCTCAGCCATCAGCGCCTCAGCCTCACCTATAAGAGCCTTGGCTGCATCCTGGTCTTTCAGCGACGAAGCGTTTATCTTGACGTTCAGTCCGGCACCCATCACGGCTGCTCTTGCTGCCAGTGCGCCAACGCCTGCGTCAGATACGCTGTTCGGGTTGCCGGTCTCTACCATTGCCCTGCACAGTTCGAACACCTGTGCCGATGTCTTCATTGTCTCCAGCGGCACCTGTGCAGCAAACAGTGTTGCCTTCTGTATGGCCTCTGAGCGCAGCTGCTTCTCTTCGTCTGTTCCTTTCGGCATTCCGAAGGCTGCCATTATGCGGTTAAAGGCCTCTGTGTCGTCGTCAACGAGGCGCAGCAGCTCTGTCTCGAGCACCATGCCCTTGTCTGCCCACTGGCTGAACTCGTTCCAGCGGTCGTCCCATCCGGGCTTGTGTGCCGACAGGTTAGCCACCATCGTTGCCAGTGCAGCGCCCAGTGCTCCCATGTATGCAGCCACTGATCCGCCGCCGGGTGCAGGAGATTCTCTTGCAGTCTCGTCAGCAAATCCCTTCACTGTCAGCGCCGTCAGTCTCTTTGCCTTCTTCTGGTCGGCCTCGAGCAGCATCTCCACAACCTTCTCCTCGGGTACAAACGGACGCAGGTCGTCGAGTCCCATCGACTTCACAGCTATGTTCATTATGTCTTCTTCAGGAATGCCTGTCGATCTGTGCTGTTTCTCAAGGAAATACTTTCCGGCGTCTACAATAGAGCGTTTTGGCACAAGACCTACGATCTCTGTTCCCGTTACTCTCAGTCCTCTGTTCTGAGCGCAGCGGCACACCTCGTCGAATGCCACGTGCAGCGGCGTAACGTTGATGTTAGTTATGTTCATTGACACCTGTGCGATGCCGTATTCCTCGATAAACCATCCTATGGCCTTTGTCGACTTCAGCGTACCGGGCTGCATTATGGTCTTTCCGTCTGCGTCTTTCTTCACCTTGCCTGTTATCGGGTTGCCTTCGCGCACCGGTCTTCCCTTCTCTCTCACGTCAAAGGCCACTGCATTTGCCCTGCGTGTAGATGTGGTGTTAAGGTTAAAGTTTACGGCAATCAGGAAGTCGCGTGCTCCTACAGCCGTACATCCCGTGCGTGCCACGCCCTCGTCAAAGGGTCTTGCACCGAAGTCGGGAGCCTTGTCGGCGTCGCCCATCTTCTCCGGCAGCGCCTCATACTCACCGGCTCTGCACACGGCCAGATTGCGTCTTTCAGGTTTCAGAGCGGCCTCTTCATAGCAGTAGCATGGTATCTGCAGCTCGTCGGCAATGCGCTTTGCCAGTTTTCTTGCCAGCTCGGCACACTCTTCAAGAGTTATTCCGCTTACCGGCACCAGCGGCAGCACGTCTGTAGCGCCCATACGCGGATGAGCACCGTGATGCTTGCGCATGTCTATAAGTTCACCGGCCTTCTTAACAGCCTTGAAAGCAGCCTCGACAACAGCCTCGGGCTCACCAACAAAAGTAACCACCGTGCGGTTAGTAGCCTCACCCGGGTCAACATCGAGCAGTTTTACGCCGCCGGCTTCCTCAATCACATCGGTAATCTGTTTTATAACATTCTTGTCGCGTCCTTCGCTGAAGTTGGGCACGCACTCCACAATCTGTTTTATCTTTGCCATAGTATTATTAAAATATTGTATAGTTTCTTTATGTTTTTCTTATTAGATGCATGGCAGAATGTTGCTGCCGGCCGTCGCCTCAAAGACGCCACAACATGCCGCAAACCTTCTCTCTGCCTTTACAAAGATAGGATTTTAGAATAAAAGTCGCAAAAAATATGGGTTAAAAATACAAAGATTATTTCATTAAATTTTAAGGCCGGCCGCCGTCTCATGCCGCCTTAAAATATCAATTTAAAACAAAAGATGGCGATATCAAAACACTATCCCCGCTCATTCACAAAAACAGCTTCAAACATTGCAGTTTACAGCCACGATTACTTACAATACGCCATTTCGTCTTTCATCATACCTTTATGTCGCCAGACACCATCAGTCCTCACATTTTTAGTCATTTTTCAGCACATCATGTCCCGTCATCACGCCCTCACATCTGACACATTTCTCATTCCTCACCCCATAATCACACAAAAATAAACGGTTCTTCATCCGAAAAGCCGTCAACATCATATGATAACATAACAATTTGCATCCCGTCCCCGTTCGTCATACAATCCATGTCATAAGGGTATTTTTAGCGGATTAAATAAATCCTTATATTTAATTCCGGCGGAGCGCAGATCCGCCGGCACAATACCATGTCATTAGGAATCCAAATGCTAACGTAGTGCGTGCAACAAGAACCAACAAGGCTAATGTGCCGGCTGATTTGCAATCTGCCGGAATTGAATATAAGAAACGAAGTTCAGCGCAGCTAATTTCCTGATCCGCTTAAATACCGCTAATTTAAGTGAAAAATGAAAAGTTAAAAATCCAATAGCCAATGTTAGCATAAAATTGTGATATAATGTGAAATAGGAAGTTAGCGGATTAAATAAATCCTTATATTCAATTCCGGCAGATTAATTCTATTGATTGTCGGCTGCGCTCGGCATAACCAAATGAAATTTGCTTCTGCTCTCACTTGCACGACAATTGCAAATCAGCCGGCACATTAGCAAACGTAGTGCTTGCGAGAAAAATGAAGTTGGACGCAAGTCAATTCGCATGTCTTTCTATGGTAATAATCAACAAGGCATATGACTTTAACTCCTAGCCAACTCCGTTGGCGATAACTCCTATAACTACTTTAACTCCTGACATATACATCATAGAATCTTCCGTTGGCGATAACTCCTATAACTACTTTAACTCCTGACAAGAAGCTCATGGAGCGCAGATCCGCCGGCACAATACAATTGGCGAAACAAAAGCCTCCCCACGGGGGAGGTTTGGTGGGGCTTTTAATTCGCCCTTTCCCTCTCTACCACCATATACATCCGTCCCCGACTGGTTGTTTTCTGTTTAAAGCCAAGTTTTTTCATGGCTACGCCCACTTTGATGGTCGAGAGGGCACGTTTGATGAAGATGTTGATATGCTCAATGATATTCGTGGCGTTCACCAGCTTATACGGCTCGTTCTCCAGCGGCAGCCTGTAGTAGGTCACTATCAGCTCCTCTTCAACGTTAGGCACCTCGAACGACTTTATGTGGCGCGCCATGGTGTTAATCTCCGACCCGTTAAACCAGTAAGCCATGCCGCTGCGCCATAGTGCCAGCGCCTGACTGTATATGCCCTGGTAGTCATACCTCACGGTGCGCGGGTCGTCTATATAGTCAGCCTCAAAGGGCAGCCAGCGGCGGTTGCCCGTCTGATCCGTCAGAAACTGCATGTTGTTGCCCGTGCCGCAGAACGAGGCTATGTGCGCCCTGTTCTCCTTATACCTGCTGTAAGCCGCCCTCTCGTTTATCGTCTTCGTCGTTACGAGAGCCTTCAGCTGGTTCAGTTCCGGCGTGCGCATCGAGTCGATCTCTTCAAGACAGATGATAGCATATTCCGCCAGCGACAGCCTGTCGTCCTTCGTCATCGTGTCGCTGTTGGTCTTAGTATAAAAATACGGCCGCAGCTCCTCCGGCAGCAGATAGTTGAAAAACGTGGTCTTGTATATGCCCTGACGGCCTATCAGCACCATTATCACGTTGTTCACCACCTCCTTGTCGAGCAGCGACGCCACCATGGCCACGAGCCATTTTCTGAAACACATGTCAAACAGGCCCTGCGGGTCTTCGGTGTCATCCCATAAGTCGCCCTTCCTGACGTGCACCATAGCTGTCAGCGTGCCAATATGGTCAGTGGTGCCGTCCCATTCGGGCAGATTGTCAAAATACTCTTTAAACGGGTTCCATTCAGCCACGTAGTCAGACAGAATCACGTTGTGCAGGTCTATGCTCCTTACGTGCAGTCCTGCCTTGTTCATGGCCGACCACAGCGAGTTCTCCAGCCTGTCGGTTACTTCCAGCCATCTGTCGCTGCCGTCTGTCTTATATTCGGTCTTGCGTGTAATCACGTTAAACCTGAACGCTGCGTGCTCATCCAGAAACTTCTCGATAGCAGTTATGTCCACGCCCTTGGCGCGGTCGTTGGCATCGCTTTTCTCAATCTTCTGCACCCTCATCGAGGCGTGTTCGGCAGTGTGGGCAAAGCACGACTTCATTATCGCCCTCACGCTTGTGCTGTCATAGTCGCTGAAGCGCTCCATGGCCCATTGCGTGGCTTCGTCTTCGTTCACGCCGAGTCTGTTGAGATAATAACCCGCCTTCGACACATACCTGTTGTATGAACCCTTGCAGTATCTCACGCCCTCGCGTTCCAGCTGCTTCTCTACAGCCCTCACGGCACGCTCAAGCGTAGTGTGATGCTTTCTGTCGGTGCCCTTCTTAGCGGCAGCCTTCTTTTCGGGCAGTTCAATCGCTATAGGCTCGCTGCTAGTGTTCAGCGTCGCCTCTGCGTCATGACATATCACCGACAGCCGTCCAAGGTTCTTACACTGTCCGTCTGCCTCGCATCCCAGCAGGCGCGCGAAGTATTCGTTGCCCGTCCTGAATGCTGCGCCGTATATGGTGCTCATCTCGTTGGCAGTCATCTTGTCGGTCAGTCTGGTGCCCTTCACCTCATATCTGAACAGCACCCTCAGTCCGTTGCCCGATATCGTCTTATACACCATCATGGCATGTCCGTCGTCAGTCAGCGTCTTTCTGGCGCTCTCTACGTCTGCCACATGGTCAAAGTCGCACATACCCACGCCTGTCAGACAAACAAAGTTCTCCGGCCTTCTGCCGCCGTCACATATCACGGCAGGCGTAAATGCCGGCATATGTTTCTTTATCTTCTGGGCGTCATCCTCCAGTTTGCAGCTTTTATAGTATCTGTATTTCTCGGTGTTCTCTGCCAGTGTGCCTGTGGTAACGATGTTAAATATCTCTTGCCATTCAATGCTCCGGCATTCCTGGCTGTACATGTTTTTGAAGATAGTAGATTGCATATTTTTCTTTTAGATTTAGTTTTTTGCCACGCAGACTGTCTGCGATGGCCACAAATATATAACAACATTTTGTAGCATTAACAAAATTGTCCCCACGGGGACAAAAAGTTTTTAAAAGATAGGAAATTTATAAATAAAGACACAAAGGAGAAGTTCTAAAAGGCTATTGTGCCGGCTGATTTGCACGAGTTGTTGAGCATAGCGAAAAATCCGACGGTAGATATTATCAGAACCGAAGGTCAGCGTAGCTAATTTTCAATCCGCTTAAAATACCGCATATTTAAGTGAAGAGTGAAGAACGAAGAGTGAAAAATCCAAATGTCTTGCTATGAAAAGAATCAACGAAGCATTTGACTCTAACTCCTAGCCAACTTGTTGGCGATAACTTCTTTAACTCCTTTAACTCCCGACTCGAAAGCACATATCCGCCGGAACAAAGGTTAATACAAACTTATGGCCCAAATGGTTACACTTCAGTAACCGTGGGTGTTTCACCCACGGCCTGTAACAAAGCCAACTATGAGCACCCGAAGTGGTGCTATATTGTAGCAACTACCGGGCATAATAGCAAACAAGGAAGCAGGCTTGCGCAATTAAAAATTAAGGAAGTTAGTCCTGCAGCTGGCGCGAAGCAATAAAGGCACATGGCTTCCTGTGCTATTGTCATTGGGAGTTAAAGGAGTTAGAGTAGTTATTGCTCACAAAGATGAGCTAGGAGTTAGAGTCAATAGCAAACATAGTACTTGCGAAAAGATCCAGCAAAGTATTTGGATTTTTCACTCTAAATTCCGCCAGGCATTTTTCACTTTTAATTTTTCATTTTTAATTCACCCTGTTATAGGGTGGTAACCTTCTCTATAAACTCCTTACGCGCGCGCCCGAGGAATATAAGTGTTAATATCCATTTTGGATGACACAAAACACAAATATTATATAAAAGTTACGAAACCTACTTACCACCCTATCACACTTTGGTGCCTGTTTTGTTGCGATTTCAGAACTTGTGCCGAGTATAAGGTGTTGATAATAAATGATATAAAGTGCTTTGTGATGGCGTGGAGTATATCACTGCAACCTTACAGGCAAGGTTGTCACTTTTATGCGAAAATATACCGAAAAAAGCGAGTAAAAAAACGTTAACAATGTTAATATCCAAATTTTGGATGACAAAAAATTAACATTCATTATATGTTGAAAATCGACTAAAATGCGCAAAAACGTGATAAGGTTACAGTAAGGTGATTATGCTCTAGATATATAAAGATAAACTATTAAGAATAGAGGTAAAAAGAAGGACAGATGCAGAATTCGGATAGGAGTTAAAGAAGTTAAAGTAGTTGTAAGAGTTAGAGTCAATAGCAAACGCAGTACTTGCGAAAAGAACCAACAATGCAATTGGATTTTTCACTCTTCACTCTTAACTCTTCACTTCCGTCAGGCGTTTTTCACTTTTAATTTTTCATTTTTAATTAGCTAACGCTGAACTTCGTTTGCGCTTTTGCGCCTGCTCTTCACTTAGAAAATACTACTCTAACTACCAAGAAGCAAAAGCCTCCCCACGGGGGAGGTTTGGTGGGGCTTTTAATTCACGCAGTGACAGGGTTACCACCTACTTTATAAACTTTTTATATTATATACGCGCAAAAAAAATAAAATGAATATATATACATGCCGATAATTTATTTTATCGCATATATATAAAAAGTTTTGAAAACAGCTTACCACCCTATCACTCTTACAGTGCTCTTGGAGGCTGAAAATGGCATAAGAAACGAATGTAATACGCATATATACAGCGACTTATGAATGTGTGACTGTCCTTTGACAGAGCACTGCAGGCTTTAATCACTACCTGTCGTAAAAAACGCGAAAAAGTCCAAATCTTTTTTGAAATAAAAAAATAAAATCGAAAAATAAAATGTAAATATTTATTTTTAAAATCTTTTTCAAAACCGGAAAAAGATTTTCTGATATAGAACAATAAATGTTGTATAACGAACAAAATATATACAACCTTACTGTAAGGTGATTATATAACCTGTATGTAAAGATAATTTACTGATAACAGAAGTAAAAACGAAGTTATGACAAGAGAACACAAAGCATATGGCCCTAACTACTCTAACTACCGAGAAACAAAAGCCTCCCCACGGGGGAGGTTTGGTGGGGCTCTTATAACTCATTTGTTTTTCTAACGAAAACCACTGAGTTTCGCAACAGAAAACAGTGAATTTTTAATTAAAAATCAGTTGAAAAATATATCAATAAAATAATTATTATAGATATGAAAGATTTTAATAGCTTACAGATTGCTGTGGCCGGAACAGGCTACGTAGGACTTAGTATCGCAACACTTTTAAGCCAGCACCATAAAGTAACTGCAGTTGACGTAATACCTGAAAAGGTAGAGAAGATAAACAACAAGATAAGCCCTATACAGGATGACTATATAGAAAAATATCTTGCAGAAAAAGAACTTAACCTGACTGCAACGCTTGACGGTGCAGCTGCATATAAGGAAGCCGACTATGTGGTTATAGCAGCTCCGACAAACTATGACCCTGTGAAGAATTATTTCGACACAAGTCATGTAGAAGAGGTTATCGACCTTGTGCTTGATGTGAATCCTGATGCCACGATGGTGATAAAGAGTACCATACCTGTAGGCTATTGCCGTAGTCTTTATGTTAAGTATGCAGAGCGTTTCAAGAACGACGCAAAGCTGCAGGGCAAGAAGTTTAACCTGCTGTTCTCGCCGGAGTTTCTGAGAGAGAGCAAGGCACTGTATGACAATCTTTATCCAAGCCGTATCATCGTAGGATATCCTAAGCATATTGCAGGACGCGATGACGAGAACGAGGCTATAAAGGCCATTGCCGGAGATAATCTGGAGGAGAAAGCCAGGACATTTGCCGAACTGCTGCAACAGGGTGCCATAAAGGAGAACATCGACACTTTGTTTATGGGACTCAAAGAGGCAGAGGCTGTAAAGCTTTTTGCCAACACATATCTGGCTCTGCGTGTAAGCTATTTCAACGAACTTGACACATACGCAGAAGTGAAAGGACTTGACACTCAGGCCATCATTCAGGGTATATGCCTTGACCCGCGAATTGGCACACACTATAACAACCCGAGCTTCGGCTACGGCGGCTATTGCCTGCCGAAAGACACCAAGCAGCTGTTGGCAAACTATGCAGACGTGCCTGAGAATCTGATACATGCCATAGTTGAAAGCAACCGCACACGTAAGGACTTCATCGCCGATCAGGTGTTGAAGATGGCTGGTTATTACGATTATTTCAACCGTGGCGACTTCAATCCTGCACAGGAGCATCAGTGTGTTATTGGTGTTTACCGTCTGACAATGAAGTCAAACAGCGATAACTTCCGTCAAAGCTCTATACAGGGCGTCATGAAGCGCATAAAAGCTAAGGGCGCAACTGTTATTATCTATGAGCCTACACTAGAAGACGGAACAACGTTCTTTGGCTCAAAGGTGGTAAATAACATGGATGAATTTAAGTCTGTGTCTAAAGCCATTATTGCCAACAGATACGATGCTTGTTTGGATGATGTAAAGGACAAGGTTTATACAAGAGATATATTTAGAAGAGACTAGAATCATTTTAATAAATCAAAAATTAATTGTAAACTTTTCTCATATTTAAAATATAAGTAATTATTCATGACTAATACCGGCCAAAATAGTAAACGAATAGCAAAAAACACATTATTGTTGTATGTGCGTATGCTGTTCATGATGGCAGTAAGTCTATATACATCACGTGTAGTATTACATACATTAGGCGTTGAAGATTTCGGTATTTACAATGTCGTTGGTGGTGTAGTTGCTATGTTTTCTGTCATATCTGGTTCGTTGTCTGCTGCAATCAGTAGGTTTATTACATACGAACTTGGCAAAGGAGACAAAGAAAAACTGATAAGAATATTTTCATCTTCAGTAACAATACAACTTGGATTGGGACTAATCATCTTGATTCTTGCGGAAGCTGTTGGTGTTTGGTTCCTAAATACAAAGATGACTATACCTTCAAGCCGTATGTATGCCGCCAATTGGGTGTTTCAACTATCTATATTGACATTTATAATAAACCTGATAAGCGTTCCATACAATGCAGCGATAATTGCGCATGAGAAGATGTCTGCCTTTGCATATATAAGCATATTGGAGGTTGTGGCTAAACTTATTATTGTCTATATGCTGTTGTGGTCACCGTTTGATAAACTTATATTCTATGCAATATTAATGGCGTCAGTTGCATTAATAATCCGTTTTGTTTATGGATATTATTGTAAGCGACATTTTGAAGAATGTACCTATCATTTTATTTTCGATAAGGAACTCTTAAAAAAAATGTTCGGCTTTGCCGGTTGGAATTTCATTGGTGCTGCATCATCTGTATTGCGTGATCAGGGTGGTAATATTGTAATAAACCTGTTTTGTGGTCCGGCTGTAAATGCTGCCCGTGGCATTGCATATCAGGTAAATAATGCCATAAGCGGTTTTGTAAGTAATTTTATGATGGCTCTTAATCCCCAGATAACAAAATCGTATGCTGCCGGAGACAAGGAGTATATGATAACATTGATACATCAAGGAGCAAGACTTTCCTTTTATATATTACTGATACTTTCATTACCGGTAATAATCAATGCCCATTATATTCTTACATTATGGCTTAAGATTGTTCCTGATCATACGACATTATTTGTACAATTGGTATTGATTTTTGCTATGTCAGAATCAATATCCAATCCGCTTATAACAGCTATGCTTGCAACAGGTAACATACGCAACTATCAGATCGTTGTAGGTGGTTTGCAAATGATGAATCTGCCTATATCGTATTTTTTGTTGCGATATGGATGTATCCCGGAAACTGTATTGATTGTTGCAATTTGTATATCTCAATGCTGTTTGGCATCACGCCTATATATGCTAAGAGGCATGATTGGTCTTTCAGTACGTGAATATATGAGTAAAGTATATTTTAATGTCTTGGCTGTTACAATTTTATCTGCTATTATTCCTTGCTTATTATCATATTATTTGAACGAGACATTCATAAATTTCATTACGATATGCGTGATTTCTGTTATTTGTACTTTCAGCGTAATATATTTTGTAGGCTGTAACAGAAATGAGCGTCAATTTATTTTATCAAAAATAACAGCAATAAAAAATAAATTCAGAAAATGATACAAATAAAAGATAAGGCAGACTGTTGTGGCTGTACAGCATGCGCAAGTATATGCCCTAAAGATGCCATAACAATGGAGCCTGACACGTTGGGATTTAAGTATCCTAAAGTGGATTTAAGTAAATGTATTGATTGTGGACTGTGTGAAAAAGTTTGCGCATTTAATGACAATTATGACAAAAGTCTGAATCTGAAAGAGCCGGAAATATATGCAGCACGACATAAAGACATACATGAAATAGAAACGAGTAGAAGCGGTGCTGCATTTATTGCTATATCTGATTATATTTTGGAAAATGGTGGCATTGTGTATGGTGTTGGCTATAAAGATCATTTTAGAGTTGCACATAAACGTGCAACTACTAAAGAAGAAAGAAATGAGTTTAAAGGTTCCAAATATGTTCAGAGCGATTTGGACGGAATCTTCAGACAAGTAAAGGAAGACCTTAAACAGGGAAATACCGTATTATTCTCAGGAACACCATGTCAGACTGCGGGGTTAAATTCATATATAGGAAAGAAACTAAGAGAAAATCTTGTACTGGTCGATATTGTATGTCACGGAGTACCGAGTCCGTATATTTGGCGAGACTATCTTACTTATTTAGAGAATAAATATAAAAGTAAAGTCGTAAAAGTTGATTTTCGTGATAAATCCCGTATTGGATGGTCTGGTCATATAGAGTCATTTGTCTTTGAAAATGGAGAAAAGATAGAGTCAAAAATATATACTGATTTGTTTTATAAACATATAATGTTGAGACCATCTTGTGGAAACTGTCATTACACAAATTTTAAACGTCCATCAGATATTACATTAGCCGATTTTTGGGGATGGGAAAAGACAGACCCGAATATAAACATAGATGACAAAGGTATATCATTAATATTTGTAAATACGGGAAAAGGTTGTGTACTATTAGACAAAATTAAAGATCGGACAACCATAATTCCTGCAGAGTTGGAAAATTGCATACAACAAAACTTAAAACATCCAACAAAATTTAATCCGAAATGGAATAATTTTGAACAAGAATACAAACAAAAAGGTTTTGGTTATATTTTAAAAATATATCACAATAAAAACAATATGATAGTAAAAAAAATATTAAAAATAGTACAAAGATTATTGCATAATTTTTAAATAATAAAATCTATCAGACTTTTTACGAATTATTTATATGAACTTAAGAATATTTGTAACAATACTTATATTAGCCATAACAGGCGTGTGGGGATTATTTTCACCTAGTGATACCATAATGAAGTTAATTCTTCCTATAATAGATTTAGTTTCTATACTGTATTTTATAACTAACTACAAAAAGATCGATTCTTTATTTAAAAAGCCATTATTGATATTTTTGATTTTTATTATCATAAATATTTTAGGTGTATATGTCCTAAGAGGTCAATCGTTTATATCTTCGATTCGAGGTATTGATATGTTAAACTTCTTAAGTATATATTTTTTATTCATTCTTCATTGGATAAAATTGTCTTCTATAGATGCGAACAAAATATTAAAATTTTTGATATGGATGTTTATTGGATGCTATTTAATTCAATGGCAATTATTTCCACGGCAAATATTTTATATTAGTGGTGATGGAGCAATGGATAGCTATATTGATTCTGGAAATATTAGATTTCGTTTACAGGCACAAGGAATAGCTTTCCTTGCATTTTTTTATTCAATATATAAAATACTTCAGGAAAAGAAATGGTATAATTATTTATTATTACTATTATCTTTGATGATTATTATTATGTTTGAGTTTAGATCCCAATTATTAATACTCCCTTTTGTCGTGTTATTACAATTGTTATATTATAGAAAATATAGAAAAAAGAAAGTTGTATCTATATTATTTATAATGTTTCTGTTTTGTGTTATTTTGATGCAAACAGATTTTGCTGGAAATAAAATACAATCTATGCAAAATCGTAGTGAAACTCAAAACTTCAACAATGATGATTATATAAGATATTTTACTTTCAAATATTATACCTCTACAGTCCCACAAAATTCATACGAAAAAATTATGGGAACAGGATTAGAAGGTTTGGATGGAGAGTATCAAAGCTACATGTTAAAAGGTAAAATGAATGGATACATTTGGGCTGATTGGGGAATAATAGGATTAACGTGGGTTTTAGGAATTCCAGGAGTTTTATGTCTCATTTGGTATAGTGTAAAGGCATTTAAATATTCAAGGAGTCTACCTAATGAATATTATATAGGATTGTGGTTCCTTTTTCTTATTATAGTAGGAACATTTAACAGAGAATTTTATAGATTCGGAATTTTTGGAATACAAGCATTAGCTCTATATATTTTAGACGAAAAATACAAAAAAATTAAATAATACTTCAAATGAAAATAGGTATTTTAACATTTCATCGTGCGCATAATTATGGTGCAGTACTACAAGCTTTTGCACTAAAAGAATATCTATCATCTCTATGTGATGACATAGAAATTGTAGACTATATACCTCCATATTTTGAATCTTCAAATAGCGGCATAAGCTTTTTTAAATACACATTATCCAAGTCTCCCGTTAGGTTTATAAAAAACTTACTTTTCTATCCGGCCGTTGTAAAACGGAATAGAGGTTTTATGAATTTTATATCAAAAAAAATTAATCCATCAATAATAAAATATAGTTCAAATGATGTTATAAATAATTATGATATATTGATTTATGGAAGTGATCAAATTTGGAATGGAAAACATACAATGGGACCTGATAATATATTTTGGGGATATCTAACTAATCCGAAGACCAAGCGTATTTCATACGCATCTAGTTCTTCTGCTGAATTTTTCAATGAAGGAAATTTCAGTTATGTTAGTAATGCATTACAAAATTTTGACTATATTTCAGTGAGAGAAAATACTATAAAAAAAATTTTACAAAAATACACTCTGAAAGATATTACCTTAGTAGTAGATCCTGTTCTATTACTTTCAAAAAAAGAGTGGGAGTCAAAACTTAACTTAGATAATATTAATCAAAAATATGTTTTAGTGTATCAAATAAGAGAAAATCCTCTAACAATTAAAATAGCAAAAGAATATGCCAAGAAAAATGATTTGAAGATTGTTATTCTTACAAAATTAGTTTATCAGAAATTTAATAGGCGGCTAAATCAAACCGCTACGCCAATACAATTTGTCAATTTAATAAGAAATGCAGATTTAGTTGTTACCACATCTTTTCATGGTACTGTATTTTCATTAGTATTCAGAAAAAATTTTTATACAGTAAGCATTAATTCTGAAATAGACGAAAGAAGCTTGTCTGTATTATCAAGTATTGGATTAACAAAACGATTAGTAAATGAAATGCCTATAAAATATGAAAGTATTAAATACAATAATCAAATTGTATGCAAGCTTAATAGCCTTATAGAAATATCAAAAGATTATTTAAGAAGTTCTATCATATGAAACCTTGGTTCTTAATAAAAAAACATTTTAGAAATATAAACCTAATTGATTTCTATTTTGAAAAATATTATCGTAATCAACAATTACAAAATGTGAAATCATTGTTCATAAATTTAAATAACTCTGGAATTAGTAATAATGTGTATGGAGAAAATCAGATAGTTATTTCCCTTACAACTTTTGGCTTACGAACATATAATGTATATCAAACTATAACAAGTTTGATGCATCAAACTTTAAAAGCAAATAAAATAATACTTTGGTTATCAAAAGATGAATTTAATGATTTTTCTATTCCTTATACATTAAAAATACTTCAAAAATACGGCTTAGATATTAAATATTGTGAAGATATAAAATCCTACAAAAAAATAATTCCAACATTGGGTTTGAAATTAAATGCAGACATCATAACTGTAGATGATGATATTATTTATCCTATAGATTTTATTGAAAAGATGATTTTTGCCCATAATGCAAATCCAAATAAAGTCTGTTTCACACGAGGATGTAGAATTGAATTTGATGGAGTAAAAATCTGTCCATATAAGAACTGGCCTAAGGCATCCAATCAATGTTCCATGTTAAATGTTCCTACTGGTATTGGAGGTATACTTTATCCATTAGGTTGTTTCTACAAAGATGTGGAAGATTATTCTATATTTATGAAACTTTGTCCTAATGCTGATGATTTATGGCTTAGAATAATGTGTTTATTGAATCATGTTGACACTTTTTATATAGATTCTTACGAAGATTTCAATCATTATTTTATTGAAATTAAAGGAAGCCAAATAGTATCATTGAATGCATCAAATAATACAATTAACAGTCATATAACAAATGATTCTCAATTCATGTCATTAGTTGATTATTATGGCCTAAAAAACACATTATTTAAATATAAACATATATTTTAATTGTAAATTATATCCAATAAAAGATGAAAATTTGTTGTGTCTTCAATTACGCTCCACATTATAGGTATCCAATATATGAGCTAATGTCAAAGAATTTTGATGTGGACTTTTATTTTGGAGATAAATTAGATAATGGAGAGAATATAAAAAAGTTTTCATATAATCAACTAGATGGATTTAAAAAGGAATTTGAAGTAAAAAATTTTCCACGTTTTATTGTATGGAAAGGGCTTTTACCTCTGTTATTCAAACATTATGACGTCTATATATTATCGGGAAATACCAGAATACTCAATCAATGGCTATTTCTCTTAATATCCAAGATTTTAGGTAAACAAACGTATAATTGGTGGCATGGATTTGCACCAGGACGAAAACTGCGAGGGCTTAATTTTGTTAAAGAAAAAGTATTTTTCAATTTATTTTCTGGACATTTTATATATGGAGATAAAGCTCGTAAATATATGATTGAAAAAGGGTTTGAATCTAAAAAAATGGTTACGATATATAACTCTTTGGATTATGAAACATCAGTAAAAATGAGACGACGAGATTTACAATCTGATATATATATAAAACATTTTAACAATAATTTTCCTACACTGATTTTTATTGGACGATTAAATAAAATAAAAAAGCTAGATATGATAATACTAGCATATCGAAAGCTACAAACAATGGGATTTAATTGTAATATTGCGTTTATAGGTGACGGACCTGAAAGAAAGAAACTTGAAGAATTGTCTAATAATGACAAAAATATTTGGTTCTATGGAGCACTTTATGACGAAAATATAATTGCACGTTTATTATATAATGCAGATTTATGCTTATCGCCTGGTAATGTTGGGCTGACGGCCATTCATGCGATTTACTATGGATTGCCAGTAATAACTAATAATAGTTTCACCTATCAGATGCCTGAACATGAAGCAATTGTTCCACTAAAAACAGGTGATTTTTTTGCAGAAAATAATGTTGACTCACTGGCTGCAGTTATTATTAACTGGTTTAAAATAAATCCTAATCGAGAACGTATTCGTAATGAATGTTATAAAGTTGCAGATACAAAATTCAACCCTTATTATCAGATTTCCGTTCTTAAAAAAATGATTTTAAAAGATAAATTTACCAAAATTACTTAAATGTTGATATAATTTGATTTTTAGTTAAAAATGATTATATATAATTCTGCACTTTATGATATTATGTTAAAATGCTCCTCGGCAAAATAGCCTTGGTAGAATTATTTCAAAGCTAAATGTTCAACATAATTTAATTAAGACACAAATAAGCGTCTTAATTAAGGTCCATTCAAATTTTGAATAGTTATAGTGAATAAAAGAGCTAAATGTTGTTAGATAATGATTTATATATTATGTTTATGTGTTAACCAATAAAATGAATGCACTATCGAAGCGTCATTATTAGGAAATTTTTTATGTAAAAAATAATAGAGTTTATAAACATTAAAAGTTTGTGACAATTAAAATAATTCTAACAACAGTTATAAAATTAAGTAGGTCAATTCTTGATTTATTTAAAAGAAACTACTATCAGCAACATCCATATAAAATATACATTATCAAACTATGAAAATAGCCATTTTACAGTCAGGTAATATAGGCTTCTTCCCGCGATTCTACAAAGCAATACTTAGTGCGGCTCAAAAGCAAGGTGATGAAGTGACTCTACTTGTTCCTAATAGTGGAAGGAATAAAAGAAATCCTCTGCCATGTCAAGTGTTATGGGGTAGTAGATTAAATTGGTTCATACACAGTAGGCTTCATAAATTGGTAGGAGTACAAGATGTGTTTTCAATTATTGAAACCATGTTACTGATCAACAAGTTGAAGATATTCAAACCAGACCTATTGCATTTAAATGTTATCAATGACAAAATACTGTGCATGCCACTGCTAGTAAAATATATTAATAAGCATAAAATACCGGTCGTATGGACAATGCACGATTGTCGTGCCTTTACAGGGCAATGTACGTATTTTGACGAAGTCTGTTGCGAAAAATGGAAATGTGGTTGCGGGCAATGCCCTATTTGTGAAACAAAAATAGACAATACTCATATAACTTGGAACATTAGGCGGAAATGGCAAGCGAGAATTAAGCGAATGGTTATAGTTACTCCATCTAAATGGTTAGCAAATTATGTAAAAGAATCTTTTTTTAAAAATTATCCAGTTAATGTTATTTATAATGGAGTAGATATAGATAGATTTTCAAAGAAAATAAATCTTAACATAAGAAAAGAATATTGTATACCAGAATATAAGAAAATAATTCTTGGTTGTTCTATATTTTGGGAACACCGCAAAGGATTAGGTTATTTCGTTCAGTTGTCAAAGACATTGCCAGATGATTATCAGATTATATTGATTGGTAATATTGATGAAGAAAAAAAGAAAAAATTAATAGGAAATAATATAATTTGTACGGGTAGAACCAAAACTTTTGATGAAATGGTCGCTTGGTATCAAACAGCATCTGTATTTTGCAACCCAACAATGGCAGATAATTTCCCTACGGTAAACATTGAAGCATTAGCAGCAGGAACTCCAGTTGTAACATTTAATACTGGCGGAAGTCCGGAAGCAATAGATGAAAGTACGGGTATTGTTGTAGAACAAGGAAATATAGATAAACTTTATGAAGCTGTGATAAAAGTTGCCGAGAATAGAAATATTTATTCAACGGAGAATTGTATCAGAAGATCTTCAATGTTTTCAAATAATCAGTATGATTTGTATGTAAAACTTTATCATGAGTTTATTTCGTAAACATTATACAGATAAATAATTATATTTTATAGTATTGTAGATTTGTAGTAAAATGAAATTAGTAATATTTTTATATAAAGGATTTAGACAAGTGAAAGCTGTTGCTTTTTGTAAAATTACTTCTTATATTACACTCATTAAGTTTTGTTTAAATGGGATAGTCTATAAATCTAACTTATCAAGCTCAGGAATACCAATTATCCATATATCAAGAAAAGGTAAATGTTATGTCGGTAATAATTTTACTTTAGGTAATTGGTCACAAATTAGCGCATCTGGTTTTAATGCAAGATGTAAAATAGAAGTAAGAAATAATGCAATTCTAAATATAGGAAATAATGTAGGAATAACAGCAGTAACAATAATGTGCCATAATCATATTATAATAGGTGATAACGTTATGATTGGTGTTGGCACCCATATATATGATACAAATTTCCATAATATTAATCCTTATTTTAGAATAGATAAAAACGATCCTATAGAACAAGTGAAAACAGCACCTATTGTAATAAAAGATAATGTATTTATTGGGGCGTTTTCAATTATATTAAAGGGTGTCACTATTGGTGAAAATTCTGTCGTAGCAGCAGGCTCTGTCGTAGTTAATTCTATTCCAAATAATGAAATATGGGGCGGGAATCCTGCTAGATTTATTAAAAAAATATAAAACTATTATGAGAAGATTATTAGTTTCTGATGTAAAAAGTTATAATGATAATGGTAAAAGCACTGGTCATTACTTTGCCGTAGCGCAAAATTATCTTGATTTATATAGTGATTATTGCAAAGTTGAGATTGCTGGAGGTCCTATATTCACAACACATTTTAACTCTAAAGATATTTTCTTACTTCCATACGATTATATGCCAAGCATAAATTGGTTAAAAAGCAAGTTAAGGGTGTTGAAAAACTGTAAATACCTATTTAGGCATACTTTGCCAGATGACATAATTGTAATACAACAGTCAGGACTTTCAACAGCTATTCTAGGAATTGCTTTGTTTGCAAACGTGAAACACAATATTTATGTCATTGCGTATGATACAGATGCTGTTGTTTCTCCGATAAAAAAACTGATATTTAAATTTGCAAAACGTAAAATTAAAGGACTTTTATGTCCTCATGAACATGTAGCAAAAGCATATGGACTGCCAAATTGTAAAATTACAGATTATATTTATGTGGGAAAATCTACTAAGCCTGCTATATCATTTGACAATAAAAAATATGATATAGCAATAGTAGGTAGTATTAGTTATGACAAAGGTGTGCTTGAAGCTGCTAAAGCTTTAATTAAAACAAATCTTAAAGTATTAATAGCAGGAAGGGGAGATAAACAATTAACAGATAGACTTAAGGAAATTTGTGATAATGCGAAAAATATTGAGCTTCACATTGGTTTTATTTCTGATGAAAATTACTATGAGTATATTCGTGAAGCACGTTTCTGCATTTTAAATTACCATGGCGTTTATGAAGATAGAAGTAGTGGAGTGGCTCTTGATATAATTTTTAATGGTACACCTATTTTGGGACATAGTTGTATAGCTTTGAGTTTTATTAAAAAAGAGAATCTTGGTCTACTTTTTGATGATATTAATAACTTTAACTTTAATGATATAATTAATAAAAAAGAGTATGAAAAATATCAAATAAGTATTAAGAAATATCTTGATTCTCAAAAGAAATACAAACAAAGTGTAGTTGATTTTTTACATCTGTAGATAATTTCTTGATGTATAAAAATGTCCGAGAACAAAATATCACCTAAAACTATAAATTCAACATTTATTGTACCAGCTTATCTTTATTTGTAATAATTGTAAGGTTATTATAGAAGATGATTTTACTATGGAAGAAGGACATATTGCTGTGATAGAAGGAAAAACAATAAAGGTTGGGTACGAGTGCATGTTCTTTAATGATATATAGTTCGTAATGGAGATAGTCATTCTATAATAAGATTAGATGATAATAAACGCATTAATCGTGCAGAAGATGTGCGTATAGGTAATAATGTATGGCTGACTGCACCAATTAAAGTGTTGAAAGGTAGCATTATACCTTCTAATTCAATTATTTGTAACTCTAGCATAGTTTCACATAAATTCAAAGAAGAAATGCTATTTATGTAGGTATAACATGTAAACTTATAAAGTCTGGAATTGATAGGAATAGGAACAAACTTTAATCGTGTACTTTTCAATTACTAGAATAACAAATCGATTGTTATTAGAAGATTATTTCTCTGATTGAGTAATTATTACTGAATAAAAATCTTTAAAATTTACTATTTTTTAAATTCTAATATTAAACATAAGTTTTATGTAATGATTTATCACAAAATCTCATAATTAATTTTTATGAAACGTTTATTGATTTTTCATTCTGCACTTGCTCCATATCGCATTGATTTTTTTAATGCTTTGGCAAAACATTATTTGTGTCATATTGTTTTCTTATCTAGAAATAATCGAAATCAACCATTTAGACAAAAACGGTTATTAGAAAAGGCTAGGTTTGAGTATTCTTATATGGATATGAAATTAATTATAAATAACCGAGATATCAATTTTGGATATATGTATAATATACTAAAATATAAACCAGATATTGTTATTGGCGGTGAATATGGCTTACCAACTTTACTACCCTTATTTTATAGAAAATTATTTCGAAAGAAATATTCAATTTATACTATATGTGATGACAGCTTAAAAATAGCTCAAGAATGTAGTGGAATAAGGAAACGTCTTAGAAATTTTATCGTAAAAAGAATAGATGGAATTATTTTTGTTTCAAAAGACGTATTATTCTGGTATACTGAAAAATTTAAAATAAATAAGAAATTTATAGTCTTTCCTATAATAAAAGATGAGAGTTTATATCATAAGATTTTAGAAGATTCACTTCCAGTATCTATGCAATATATACAAAAATTTTCATTGCAGAATCTGAAAATAGTCTTATTCGTAGGAAGACTTACTGAAGTTAAAAATATATCAACATTAATATCAGCATTTAGCCTTATTAAGTCAGATAATGCTATATTGATAATTGTCGGAGAAGGTAATTTGGAAAATATTTTAAAGGAACAAGTAGAAAGTTTAAACCTATCTAATCAGGTTTTATTTGTTGGAAGATATGAAGACAATGCATTATATGCATGGTATAATCTGGCTTCTTTATTTGTATTACCTAGTATATATGAGCCTTTTGGTGCTGTTACAGCCGAGGCTTTACAGGCAGGATGTCCTGTCTTATGCTCAAAAAACGCTGGTTCATCTTCTTTAATAACAAAGGGTGTAAATGGAGATACATTTGATCCTTTGAACGTTTATAAGTTAGCAGAATTAATGGATTCTTATTTATCATTTACAAAGCCGCTAACAGGTAATATCATAGCAAGATCGTCCAAACTTACAATCTCTTTTAAAGATTATGTTAATCAAATGATTGATAATTTGAATTGATATGAAAATCATACAAGTAATTTCATCTTTTGATATGGGTGGAGCAGAGAGAGTCGCTATTAATATAGCTAAATCAGCCACATGTAGTTATCACTATTATTTAGTGGAGGTTGTAAAAGGACATTCTGACTTTACTACAAGATTGAAGGAAGAATTTGAAACGAATAACATTACGTATATTTGTTCACCGTTTAAAAGTAAAAAGATTGCTCTTTGCCTATTTTGGACTTGGTTTATTTGGAGGTATTTATATATTCGTCCAAATATTATTCATGTACATACCGAAATACCGGATTTAGCTTTATGGATATTCCGTAAAATAGCTTGGATATTTTTTTGGATACATCCACGATATGTAAGAACTATTCATAATACAGAATTGTGGAATGATTGGAAAGGCATTGGTAATATTGTTGAGAAGTATTATCTGAAACATCATTGTAATGTGGCAATATCAACTTCAACTCAGGAATGTTATGTTAAAGCCTATGGAGGTGAAAAACCTATAATTATTTATAATGGCTTGCAAGAGGTTGAACAGATTAAATTTAATAATTTAAAGCCGAACAAAATAAATGTGTTGTTTGCTGGAAGATTGGAGCCACAGAAGGGTATTGATGAATTGATATCTGTTGTTATAGCATTAAAAGATGATAATCGCTTTTTCTTTCATATAGTTGGTGATGGCTCAATTAAAGATAAACTAAATTCTGCCATGAAGGAATTGCCGAATGTTGTTACTTATCCCAAAATATATGGATTATCCGCATATATTGGATCTTTTGACTATCTATTTATGCCATCCAATCATGAAGGATTGGCTTTAATGCCAATCGAAGCTAGTTTGGCACATACGCCAACTATAATTAATTCATGTCCAGGATTAAAAGATACACTACCACCAGATTGGGAGTTATCTGTAAAAAATAATTCAGTACGAGACTTTATTAGACTTTTTACAGATATAGAGAATTATTCTTATTCTTATTTATGTGAGAAGGCTTACAATTTTGCCATAATGCATTTCTCTATAAATAAAATGCAGCATGAATATGAAAGATTATATGAACAAAATGTTTAAAGTGCTTTTTATTATGCACATGCCTCCTCCTGTGCATGGAGCATCAATGATGGGCAAATATATTCATGACAGTCAGATTGTTAATAATGCATTTGATTGTAAATATTATAATCTTACACTTGCAAAAGATTTACAAGATATCGGTAAAGGAGGATTAAGAAAGCTTATTGATTTTATAAAACAGATTAGGTCTTTACGTAAAATAGTAAAAGCAGAAAATCCTAATTTATGCTATGTTACACCCAATGCAAAAGGTGGTGCATTTTATAAAGATTTTCTGATAGTGATGATGCTGAAAGCAATGGGGCAGAAAGTTATTATACACTATCATAATAAAGGAGTTTCAACACGTCAAAATAAATTCATTGACAATATACTATATCAGCTTTTCTTTAAGAACTTGAAAGTGATTCTTTTGGCTGATACTTTATATAATGATGTATGTAAATATGTGAACAGAAAAGATGTTTATATATGTCCTAACGGAATACCTGAGACAATTGAATTAGAGAAGAAAGAGCATGACGGCTTTAATATTCTTTTCCTCTCAAACATGATGCGAGAAAAAGGTGTATGGGATTTGGTGGACGCATGCAAGATTCTGAAAGATAAAGGCTTAAATTTTCATTGCCATTTTGTAGGGAAATGGAGCGACATATCAGAAGCCGCTTTTAACGATAGAATAAATGCCTTGGGTTTGCAGAATTATGTAAACGCTTATGGTGCAAAATACGGTGAAGACAAAAATGAGTTCTTTCAGATAGCAGATGTATTTGCCTTTCCAACGTTCTATAATAACGAATGCTTCCCCCTTGTACTTTTAGAAGCGATGGAGCAAGGAATACCTTGTATAAGCTGTAATGAAGGTGGTATCTCCGGTATTATTGATAACGGGCAAATTGGATTTGTTATACCTAAGAATCAGCCGGAAGTATTGGCAGAGAAACTGGAGTTACTCATTAATAACCGTAGTCTCTGTAATGAAATGGGGAAAGCCGGCAGAAAGAAGTTTGAACAGGAGTTCACTTTAAACCAGTTTGAAATGAGAATTACGGAGATATTGAATGACGCATTAACAAAATATTAATGGTCGTTTAATAACAGGTTTTGTATTTTATCTAATTGTTGTTCTTCTAAAAGAAAATAAGGCACTGGTTGTTTGTTTCCTTTTAGATAAAAGAAAAGATGCTTAATGCCCGGAGCTTCGGGATATGTGTAAGCTTCAATCTTTGTTACAGGTATATCAAGCAAGTTTAATTGTCTGATAAGACCTTTGCGCTGGTTGGCGTTAAGACCGATATATGCATTATATACTTTATTGATGTCGAACTTCTTCATGATGTTTAAGACGTTGATAGAGTTTCAAGTTTGTGTGGGATGAAGTTAATTTAAAGTTTAAAACGCCGCTTTTTAAATTTTATTGTCATCACGCAATATATATCATTACTATTATTTGTTACTAAAGGCAATAATTTATTTGAGTTATTGCTGCATCGTTATCAGAATAAATCCATAAAATTATGATAAGACTAAAGACTCTCACAATACAAGAGAGTAGGGACGCACTGGGCAAGCTGCCTGAAGGCAAGTTGCTGATAAATACTATCAATGCACATTCGTATAACACCGCCCTGAAGGACGAGCTATTTGCAGAAGCTTTGACAAAAGGCGATGTGCTTATTCCTGACGGAGTGAGCATAGTGAAAGCCTGCAAATGGCTTAAGGCTAAGTCGCAACCTAAAGAGCGTATAGCCGGATGGGATCTGTTTGTGTTTGAGATGGACAAGCTGAACCGCAAGGGCGGTAAGTGCTTCTTTATGGGCAGCAGCGAAAAGGTGCTGAGCCTGATAAAGAAAAGGGCAGCAGTGGACTATCCTAACATAACTGTAGAGACATATTCGCCACCATATAAGCCTGAGTTCAGCAAAGAAGACAACGACGCCATAATAGAGGCTATAAACAAGGCTAACCCCGATTTGCTGTGGATAGGCATGACGGCACCGAAGCAGGAAAAGTGGACTTACTCACACTGGAACGAGCTTAACATACACTGCCATGTAGGAACAATAGGCGCAGTGTTCGACTTCTTTGCCGGCACTGTGGCACGTGCACCGATGTGGTGGCAGGAGCATGGACTGGAATGGGCATACAGACTGCTGAAAGAGCCTAAGAGAATGTGGAGAAGATATATTATAGGCAACACGCTGTTCTTGTGGAACATTGCGACGAAAGGATGAGTATTTAAGTGAAAAAACATGCGCTTTATGGGGATTATCATTTGGAGTTAAAGTAGTTAAAGAAGTTATAGTCATATGCTTTGTGGATTCTTATCATAACTTCATTGTGCCGGCTGATTTGTAATCTGCCGGAAGTGAGTATTAGGATCTATGATCCGCTAAAAATACCGCTGTATTATAAAAGTGAGTAATGACAAATTTAATGCTATGTTTGCATTAAAAGTATGAGGTGATGTCAAATAGGAAGTAATCGGATCATAGATCCTTATATTCAATTCCGGCGGAGCACAGATCCGCCGGCACATTAGTCTTGCTGGTCCTTGTCGCAAGCACTGCGGTGATGTCAAATAGGAAGTAATCGGATTAAAAAATTAGCTGCGCTGACCTTCGGTTCTTATACTCAATTCCGGCCGATTTTTCGCTGTGCTCAACAACTCGTGCAAATCAGCCGGAACATTAGCCTTGTTGGTTCTTGTCGCAAGCACTATGTGAAGTCATGATAATAATCTACAAAGCATTTGACTATAACTCCTGTAACTACTTTAACTCCTTTAACTTCTAACAACCACTTCCATAATCTGTGGCTTACTTACGCGACTATCAGACGGACATAATGGCTCGCATCATTGACGAATGGCAAAGATGCAAGAGCGTGATGGTGCAGATGCCTACGGGCACCGGCAAGACGAGAGTATTGGCTGCACTCGTGAATGAAGAACTAAACGCTAATAACGAAACGACAGGACGGACGCGTAGCGTGTGGATTGTTGCACACAGACGGGAACTGGTGGAGCAGATAAAGGAAACGGTAGAACAATTCATAATTGGGTTAAACCGAACGACGTTTCATAATTCACAATTTATAATTGGATTAAACCGAACTACGTTTCATAATTGGGGTAAACCGAACAATGTTTCACAATTAGCTAACGCTGAACTACGTTTCATAAGGCATAATTGGGGTAAACCGAACGATGTTTCACAATTAGATTGTGACAAACGTTGTTCAACGCCTATAAATAAGCACAAGGCAAATCATAATTTTCCATTATCAATTATCAATTCTCAATTGTCTTACGCCAGTAAGATCCACGTGTTGTCGATACAATGGCTGGCGAGACACTGGGAGGACGTGAAGGACGAGATGCCAAGTCTGATAGTGATAGACGAGGCTCACCATGCGCTGGCTGACACTTACGCCGAACTGTGGCGAAGATACCCGGAGGCTAAGAAACTGGGAATGACGGCCACGCCATGCAGAATGAACGGCAAGGGTTTTACGGATCTGTTTGACAAGCTGATATCGGGATGGAGCATTGCGGAGTTTGTAAGACGCGGCTATCTGTCGGTGTTCGACTATGTGTCGATAAGACGTGAGAGCGAGGAACAGAGACTGATAAACGAACTGAAAAGACGGGGCACCGACGGCGACTACCAGATAAAGGAGATGAACGAGAAGCTGAACAGGCAGACGAGCATCGAAAGGCTGTATGACGCCATGAAACGCTATGCAGACGGCAAAAAGGGCATTGTGTACGCCATAAGCATTGAACACGCCAGGAACATTGCGGAATACTACAGCAGACGGGGCGTGAAGGCAGTGGCGATAGACAGCAGGACGCCGCAGGCGACACGTAAAGCCTTGGTGGACGACTTTAAGGCGGGAAGGATAAAGGTGATGGTGAACGTTGACGTGTTCAGCGAGGGCTTCGACTGTCCTGACGTGGAGTTTGTGCAGATGGGCCGCCCTACCCTGTCGCTGGCTAAATATCTGCAGCAGGTGGGCCGCGGACTGAGAATGAGCAAGGGCAAGGATGCGTGCATGCTGATAGACAACGTGGGGCTGTATCGTGTGTTCGGACTGCCGACAAGGGAACGCGACTGGCAGGCTATGTTTGAAGGCAGGATGACGGGAAAGGCAGAGACGGAAAGGCGTGGCAGGCAACTGGCTGCGACGGCACGGACAGCTGACGAAGAGGCTATAGGACAGGACGAGATGGAAGTGGTGATGAACCACGAAAGGCTGCTGACATATATAGAGAAAGCCAAAGACGGAGACGAGACGGAGGCTAAGGCACTGACGGCATACAAGGACAAACGGAGCGGAACATGGGGCCTGAAACGCGGCAGGAAGATAACGGCGAAGGCGCAATATGCGAAGGTGTTTGACATAAAGGACAACATGGCTGCCGTGAGATTCGGCGACATGCGCGTTGGCGTGGTTGACGGCGACGGTAATGTGATGATGAGAATAGACAGATACAACGGCATGAGGTTTGTGAAGAACGACTTCGTTGAGGTGAAAGACAACGGATGCAAGACGTTTTATATTGACATAAGGACAAACAGACTGTACAGGGAGAAGCCGGAGGTGATGGTATTCGGAAGCGTGGAGATGCTGAAGATGGGCAGAACGCTATACAGCAGGACTAAGGATGTGTATGTGAACGCTCAGGGCATAGGACGCGGCGAACTGGCATGGCGGGGCTTTTATCTGGAAATACCTGACAGCAACGTGCCGGAGGCGTGCCGCAAGGCTGCGCTGACGCTTAGCACGGGCTACGAGACATCGGCATGCGTGATAGAAGGTGACGAGGAAAGGGCATACTGGTGTTGCGGCAGACTGGCTGACGGAAGTATTATTGCGGCTGACAATGACGGACGCTTCTATCACATGGCTAAAGGCATGACGCCTGAACGGATAGACGGAAAGGACGACATGGAAGCCCTGCTAAAAAGACTGAAGACGGAAGCCTGCGCAAGGGCTGCGGAAAAGAGACTGAGAAAGGAACAAGAGGAACAGGAACAAAGGCTGAAAAGACTGGAAAGGATAACTGACGCACAACCATTTAAGAGCGGAACGAAATGGGGACTGAAGTCGGGCGACAGAGTCGTAGTGCCGCCGAAATACAGAATGATAATGCCGCCGATAGGCAAGCTCTGTGCCTTTGAGGACAGTCCGAGACAATGGGGCGTAATGGAAGTTGACGGAAAGGTGGTGGAAAAGGCCAGATATATGAAAGTGGCAATAGAAGAAAACGGCACCATGAAACTGACCGTGATACCGGGAAAGGTGATTACAAGGAGGAAGTGAAAGCCCCACCAAACCTCCCCCGTGGGGAGGCTTTTGTTTCTCGGTAGTTA
>ERZ779643.532-NODE-532-length-31523-cov-4.796333_pt1 | contig 31523 bp, 29 predicted proteins | sample MGYA00511564_ERZ779643 | MGnify/ENA primary metagenome ERZ779643 (study PRJEB29588, sample SAMEA2147114) | human gut metagenome | biome: human gut; feature: human-associated habitat; material: faeces | place: Denmark | collected 2008/2010 ...
AGAAAAATGGAAACTGAAAACCATTACTGCAGATGAAAACGATGCAATAAGAAAACAATGCTATAAACAAGTTCAAGTAGGAAAAAGAATGAAACAAGAATTTGATACTGTAAAATATTTAGAATTATTAGCTGATAAATGTGTTGTTTATCCGGATTTGCATAATGTTGAATTACAAGATTTCTATAATGAAATGGATTCAATAAAATTGTTGAAAAAACATTTATTAAACCCAGGAGAATATGATGATTTAATGCAAGAAATACAAGAAATAAATGGATATAGTTTAGATGATGCGGTTGAAGAAGCAAAAAACTAATTAATGAAGGCGAGAGTGAGGCTGTATATGCACATTTTTGCCTTCAAAAACTTCATAAATTTCCGCATGAATTTCTAAATCTTCCGTTTAAAGAAAAGGCTTTTGTTATTGCATCTGTTCAAATAAGAGCAGAAAATGAAAAAGAAGAAGCCAATAAAATTAAAAAGAAATAATCTTATTTTTCTAAAAGGAGGAAAATATGGCTACTATAAAAAGTTCAATAGTGGTACAAGATATGGCTTCCTCTGTATTTGCAAAAATACATTCTAATGTAAGTAAAACAACAGCAGGATTTAAAAACTTGAATAGTGAAATGTCAAACGCTCCAACAAAAGCAATAAATAATGCTGAAAGGTTAAATGCATCGGCAGTAAAAACTGAATTAGCATATCAAGCAGAGTTACAGGTTCTGAGACAAGTTGAATCTGAAGCTAAAAAGATTATTGCAGCAGAAGGAACACAAAGTGCAAAAGCACAAGATTTAATTTCTAGTGTGGTTGAACAGAGAAGATTAGTAGAAGGTTTAAAGAAAGATTATGATAATGTTTCTAGTAGTATTAAAAATTCTCAAAATAGTCAAGAAAGCTTTAATAATAGTGTGAAAAAGACACAGGTAAACCAAGAGAGACTAAATAATAGTATAAAAAATTCACAAGAAAATCAAGATAAATTTAGTAATAGTATAAACACATCATATAGTAATGGAAATAAACTTCTTTCTACTATAAAAAAAGTTGCATTAGCAGTTGGTGGTATATCTGCAATAAAGGGATTGCTTAATTTGTCAGATGAAATGACAAATAATAAAGCAAGATTAAATTTGATTGTAGATGATGGTGGTAGTGTAGAAGCATTACAAAATAAAATTTTCGTATCTGCAATGAATGCTAGGGCTTCATATCAGACTACTACAGATATTATTACAAAGCTAGGTTTACAGGCCGGCAAGGCATTTAAAGGAAATGATGAATTAATTGCGTTTGCGGAACAATTAAATAAAACATTTGCAATATCCGGAACTGAAGCAACAGGAATAGAATCTACAATGTATAACCTAACACAAGCATTATCAACAGGTGTACTTAGAGGGCAAGATTTAAATGCGGTATTTTCAAATGCTCCGCAAATAGTTCAAAATATTGCAGATTATTTAAATGTTCCAATTGGTAAGATTCGTGATATGGCAGCGGATGGAAAGATTAGTGCACAAATTGTTAAAAATGCTGTGCTAAAAGCTGCAGATGAAACAAATGCAAAATTCAATAAAATGCCAATGACTTGGAATCAAGTTTTTACTAAAATGAAAAATATTGCAATAAAAGCATTGGATCCGGTACTTAATAAAATAAATGCATTAGCAAATAATCAGCAAGTGCAAGAAATGTTTAATATGTTTATAAACGGTGCTAGTTTAGCAGCACAGGCAATATTAAACTTAATAGAAGGTATATCATGGTTGTTAAGTGTATTAGAACCGGTAGCACCAGTTATACTTGGATTAGTAGGAGCCTATGTTGGATTTAATATAGTCTCAATGATTGCAAGTGGACTTTTAGGTATGTTGTCAATAGCACATGGAATAGCAGGAGCAGCTGAAATGTTACATTCTGGGCAAACTATGGCAGCAACTGCTGCACAATGGGGGTTGAATTCTGCATTATTAGCCTGTCCAATTACTTGGATTGTGATTTTAATAATGGCCTTAATTGTTGCACTAACATATTTATGGTTTACTAATGACAAAGTGGCATACGGAATACTTTATGTTTGGGATGCATTGAGACTAGGAATAATGGTTGCTGGACTTGGAATTCAAGGTGTATTTTATGCGATAGTTTTAGGTGCTATGGCATTATGGTTAGGAATTCAAACTTGTGTACTTGGGGCAATGGCTGCTTGGTTTGCTTTTCAAACAGGAGTAGAGGCTGTTTGTTTAGGTGTTTTAAGCATCTTTCAAGGTTTATACAATGGGGTTGTTTGGTTAGTAAACCGGAATAATTCAAGCATTGAATAAAATACCAGGTGTTCAAATAGATACTGTTGAGGCAGCACACTTTGCTGATGATTTTGCAAGTAAAATGACAAATAATATAATAGATAGAAATGCAAAATTACAAGAAATGGCTAGTCAAATGGATGGAACTGTAGATAAAATAAACCAATTAAAAGGAGAGTTTGGAACAAAACTTAATGCATCAGCAACTAATATACAGAATACAGCAATAGATATGAATAATACTCGACAAGATAGAGTAGACCATCGAAATGACTGGATAAATGGTGCTGGAAATGCAATAAAAAATGTATTAAGTGATAAGAGTTTCTCAATAGATCCATCACAATTTGGAAATGGTACACTAGGAGATATTGCTGGAAATACAAAGGACATAGCCAATAATACTAAAGAAATAACAGATGAAGATTTAAAATATTTAATAGATATAGCAGAAAGAGATACTATAAATAGATTTACAACGGTTCCATTAACTATAAATATGACTAACAATAATAATATTGATAGCGAAACAGATATTGATGGAATAGTTAACTCTTTAACCAAAAGGTTAGAGGAAGAATTAGAATATATTTCAGATGGAGTACATGAATAGGAGGAATTTTTATGGCATATTATTTTTATTTAGGCAATGTACTTCTTCCCATTCCTCCTAGCAAACTTGAACTAAAAATAAGTAATAATAATAAGACATATGATTTGATAAATTATTCACAAATAAATGTTTTAAAAAACCCAGGATTGTCAAGTCTGGAATTTGAAGTTGTATTACCAAATACAAAATATCCTTTTGCGATGTATAAAAATAATTTTCAAAATGCTAAATATTATTTAGGTGTATTAGAAAATTTAAAAGTCAATAGATCTGCATTTCAATTTATAGTTGTTAGGAAATTTCCAAATGGTAAAGACATTTTTAATACTAATATTAAAGTGGCGTTGGAAGAATATACTATAACTGATACAACAGAAGAAGGTTTTGATACAAAAGTAAAAATAAAACTAAAACAATATAAAGAATATTCAACAAAAAAGGTACAAGTAACAATAAAACAATATAGACCACCAGCAGTTACAAGAACAGTTACAACTAATAATACCGCAGTAGCAAAACCAAGTGGGCAAAATTATACAGTAAAAAGAGGAGATTGTTTATGGAATATAGCAAAGAGATTTTATGGAAATGGTGCTAAATATACAACTATTTATAACGCCAATAGAAGTAAAATAAGAAATCCAAATTTGATATATCCAGGTCAAGTTCTATGGATACCATCATAGGAGGAAAGAAAATGAGCCAACAATTATTAATTCAAAATGGAAATACTGTATATGAACCAGTTGTTCAAGATGAAATAACTTGGACAACTGAAAGAAAAGGTGCTGCTGGAAAACTAGAATTTAAAGTTGTTAAGGATGAAATAATTAACTTTGAAGAAGGAAATCCAGTAGCATTTAAAGTTGATAATACAAATTTATTTTATGGGTTTGTGTTTAGAAAAAAGCGTGATAAAGAACAAATAATTAAAACAACAGCATATGATCAACTTCGATATTTAAAAAATAAAGATACTAGAGTATATGTAAATAAAAGAGCAGATGAAGTAGTACGCTCTATTGCTAGTGATTTTCAATTGAATGTTGGAATGCTTGAAAATACAGGATATGTGATAGCAAAAAAGACTGAAAGCAATCAGTCTTTATTTGATATTATATTAAATGCACTAGATGAAACAATAAGAAATAGAAAAGAAATGTATGTTCTATATGATGATTTTGGAAAATTGTGTTTGAAAAACCTAGAAAGAATGAAAGTGGGATTAGTCATAGATGAAGAAACTGGAGAAAACTTTGATTATGAAAGTTCCATAGATTCAGATACATATAATCAAATAAAGCTTACATACGATAATTCCGACACAGGAAAAAGAGAAGTTTATATGGCAAAAGATTCAAGTAATATTGAAAAATGGGGAGTATTACAATATTTTGATACAATAGATGAAAAAACTAATGGAGCAGTTAAAGCAAGAGCACTACTAGATTTATATAATCAAAAAACACGAAGCCTCGAAATAAAAAATGCATTAGGAGATATTAGGGTTAGAGGTGGTTCGCTTATAATAGTAAATCTGAATTTAGGAGATGTTAAGCTTCAAAACTTTATGTTAGTAGAAAAAGCAAAACATACTTTTAAAAATGGAGAACATTTTATGGATTTAACATTAAGAGGCCAAAACTTTATATCTCAATAGGGGGAAATATGAGTAGTTCATTAGGAGAAGTAATAAAAAAAATGGCAGTAGGAGCAAATGATGCAAATGCTCCTACTTCTGTTTTATTTGGAACTGTAACAAGTGTTGAACCACTTGAAATAACAGTTGAACAAAAATTAAAACTAACAAAAGAATTTTTAGTACTTACTAAAAATGTTAAGGATTATACAGTAGATGTAACTATGGACTGGAGTACAGAAAAAACATCATTAAATGCTAACCATAACCATACTGCAGATGTTAACTCAAATATAAGTGTTTCATCTGATATATCTCCAAATGACAATAATCAAAAAATAACTAATAATGTCACAGGAGAAATAGGTGTATCAGTAAAACAAAAAGATATAAATTTAACACATAAACATAGTATAAATGGGACTAAAAGTATAACAGTACATAATGCATTAAAAATTAACGACAATGTTATTTTAATACAACAGCAAGGTGGAAATAACTTTGTTGTACTAGATAAATTTTAAAAGAAAGGTGGTAATAAGATGACACCTAATACAGATAATATTGTAATAAACAATGTGCAAGATACAATAGAACAAACAAGCAAGACATATTATTTGAATATAGAAAAAAATACTATTTCAAAATTTTGTGATGGTATTGATGCAATGAAACAGGCTGTATATTGTATATTAAATACAGAAAGATTTGAACATCTTATTTATAGTTGGAACTATGGAATCGAACTAAAACATTTAATCGGGGAAAATACAACTTTTGTAATTCCTGAATTAGAAAGAGTAATAACCGAAGCATTATTACAGGATTTAAGGATAACAGAAGTAAAGGACTTTGATTTTGAAATAAACAGAAATGAAATAAAAGTGAAATTTACAGTAGTTACAAATATAGGAAAATTTGAAGCGGAAAAGGTGGTGAGTGTTTAATGAGCGTAGTTGATATAGATAAAATTGAGAATTTAGATGAATATTTTGACTATGACACTATTCTACAAAGAATGCTAGATACAGTACCTACTCAAATTGATAAAAGGGAAGGAAGTATTATATATGATGCTTTGGGACCTGCAGCAGCGGAACTAGCACAAATGTATATTTTGTTAAAAAATAATATAGATTTGGTTTTTGCAGATACTGCTGTAGAAGAATATTTAGATAGATTAGCAAACCAAGTTGGTCTTACAAGAAATGAAGCAACATATGCAATAAAAAAAGGAATATTTTACGATGAAAATGATAAGTTGATGGACATAGATGTAGGAGAGCGATTTACAATAGAGGATATAGTATATAAAGCGACCGAAAGAATTGAAAAAGGAATCTATAAAATGGAATGTGAAACTGCTGGAGCAATAGGAAATAATTATGTTGGGAATTTAATACCAGTAAATTATATAGAAAATTTAGCAAAAGCAGAACTAACAGATATTTTAATTCCTGGAGAAGATGAAGAAAGCGACGATTCTTTGAGAAGTAGGTACTATGAGACCACAAGTGAGCAAGGGTTTGGTGGAAATATAATTGATTATCAAAATAAAACAAAAGAGATAGCCGGAGTTGGTGGTGTAAAGGTTACTCCAATATGGAATGGGCCAGGAACCGTTAAACTTACAATATTAGATAGTAATTTTGATAAGGCCTCACAAGTTTTAATTGATAAAGTTCAAAAAGAAATATGCCCTGATTTTACAGATGAAGGATTAGGAATTGCCCCAATCGGACATGTTGTAACAGTTGATACAGTTAAGGAAATTATAATTTCTACTGTTACAATATCTGAAACTACAACTATTGAAAATGTAAGAAAACAAATAAAACAATTAATAAATGATTATTTCTTACAATTAAAGCAAAATTGGGAAAACACAGAAACCATTATTATAAGAAAATCTCAAATAGATACAATAATTCTAAATGCAGATGGAGTTATAGATGTAGCAAATACAGTTATAAATAATAAGGCTTCAAATATAGAATTACAAAAATTTGAAATTCCTACATTGAAAGAGGTGACATTAAAATGAAGTTAGTAGAATATATGCCACCATTTCTAAAAAATGTAGTTGAATTTAATAAGATTTTTGATGCAGAAGATGTAGAAATCGAAAGTATGAGGTATTTGATAGATAGTATATTAAGAGAAGTAATTGTAAAATCTGCTAGGACTTATGGATTAGATAGATATGAAAAAATATATGGAATTACAAACAAGGCAGAAACAATAGAAGCAAGAAGGATGAATATTCTTTTTAAAATGAATAATAAAGTGCCATATACATTAAAATGGTTGATAAATACTTTAAATGAAAGCATTGGAAAAGATAACTATAAATTAGAAGCCAAAGATTATGAATTACATATTACTATAAATTTGGTATATACTGAAGCAGCAGAAATGTTAAAAACTAACTTGATAAAACAAATACCTGCAAATATTATGTTAGATTACAAGTTGGAAACAAAAGCAAATGAATTTATAGGTGCAGTAATATCAAGTCAAGATTATATAAATCTAAATGCAATAGCATTTGAACGAAAAGAGGATATAACAATTATACAAGAAAATAATATTGGACTAGTTGTTTCTAATATGGAATATATGAATGTTGATCCGAACACAGATATAATACTAGAAGATACTATATTAAATGCAGATGAAAGCATAGGTTCTAAAGTGTCTAGGCAAGATTACATTGACTTAAATATAACTACAGAAGAAAAAAAGGAAAATATAAGTATAAATCAAAATACTAATTTAGGTTTACAATTAGCAAGCCAAGATTATATTGAAATAGGAGGTAAAGATTAAAATGGGATTTGAAAAAGTCTATATAACAAAGCAAGGTGCCCTATTGGCAGCAAAAACATTGCAGGGAAAGAAAATACAATTTGACCATGCTGAAATAGGTAGCGGAAATTTGAGTGGTAATGCTGCAGATAAAACAGCGTTAACTACAAAAGTATTAGAATGTCCAATTGAAGAAACAAAAATAACAGGGGATACACAAGCAAGTGTATCTTTTATTTTTAAAAATACTGATGCAAAAAGTGCATTTTATTTTAGAGAAATTGGATTATTTGCAATTGATCCGGATACAAAAGCAAAAGTATTATATGCTTATGCAAATGCAGGAAGTAATGCAGAATATATAAATAATTCTATTGCTGAAAAAATAGAAAAACATATTCAAATAAATGTTATTGTTGATAATGCTAGTAATGTTACAATTACATTAGATTCTACTCAAATATATGTAACTGAAAAAGAATTACAAGAAGCAATAACTGAAGCTAGAGAATTTGTTGGGAAAAATTATGGTATTAGAAGAAAAATTGTAGATAATGTTCTTTCAAAATGGGAGAGAATTTGTGATAATACAGGTTTGGTTGCAAATGCAACAAAAAATGGGGATGAAGTTCAAAACGATTTTGATAATTTATATCCATGGTCTGATATAATTACATATAATTATGATACGAAAAATAAAAAAATAACAGCATTTTATGGAGAACCAGGTTTTAAATTTGATGGAACAAATGGAGAAGTACTTACAAGGATTCCAGAATTTTGGTTCAAAAGAGAAGTTAAAGGTGATTATGAATATATTTATATATCTGATTATAATAGAGCAGGTTATAAACATAGTAAAGAATTTTCTGTTGGTAGATATGGAATTAGCATAGATGCCGAAGGAAATGCTCACAGCATTAGTGGAACAATTCCTGCATATAACAAAACAATAGCAGCATTTAGAACTTTAGCGACTGCAGTAGGCGAAGGATTTTGTCAAATGGATACTAGATACTTTATATTACAATTGTTGTATTTAGTTGAATATGCTGACTATAATTCTCAAAGTAAACTAGGTAGAGGAGTATCTGAATGGTTTAATCAAAAAGCCTTAATTGCTGAAAATAATGTTAACAGAATAATTGTAGCAAATTCAAGTAATATGTATGTTGGTAGAAATGTATCAATAGGAGCAACTGATGCTTGGAATAATTCTGTAGCATCAGAAAGAACAATAACCAAAATAGAAGAATTTTCTAATGGAAGTGTAACTGGTAAGGCAGTGTATTTTGATGGAGCTGCCGTTAATATAGCAGTAGGAAATGCTTTGTGGGGAATAGGTCAAAAAGCAGGACAATGTGATGAATTAGGAATGAAATCAGGTTGTCTATCAAATGACGGATGTCATTCAGTTATATATAGAGGAATTGAAAATGTGTTTAGTAATATGTTTACTGCAATAGATGGGCTTAATATTAAAGATTATGTGGCATATGTTTGTGATGATCCTACTCAATATGCTTCTGATAAATTTGTTGCTCCTTATAAACCAGTTGGATATACAAATTTAAAACAAACGAATTGCTATACAAGTAAATTAGGATATGATGAAAATTATCCTGAAATAGCAATACCAATAGAATCAAATGGAAGCTCTGGTACAGGAACTTGCGATTATTATTGGTGTGCAGAAGGAAACAGAATAGCGTTTGCTGGGGGTTTTTTCTACTATGGTGCTGGTGATGGGTTCTTTTGCTTGACTTTGAGCAATGGTTCCGGCAATTCGAACTGGGCTTACGGGGCTCGCCTTCTTAAATACCAGTAATAAGCAGGGGTATGGGGGCGGCCAGCCTCCATTATAAATACCTTAATTTAAGAGTAGTTAAAATTTTTAAAAAAAATATATATAATGATGTATATGAAAGTACATATACACTTTTCTAAATTTTTGTTGATTTTTAAATAAAAAAAGTATATAATATATCTATTATATAATAAAAAAACAAAAAAGGAAATATGAGTTATCATAAAATATTCTACTTAAAAAATGTTAAATGTAGGAGAAATAAATGAAAAAATTTGATTTAAAAAAGATTTTACTTATTGTAATACCAATTATTCTTTTTGCTTTTTTAGCATTGTATATACAAGCTGGATATAGTATTAGATTTGAAAATTGGGTATATGCTGAAGCAGTTGAACATATGAATCCATTTCTTACCAATATTATACGTATAATAACTCATTTAGGAGATCCAATTATAGTTACATCAATTACAATACTATTAGTTATTATACCTAAGACAAGAAAAAAAGTAGGATATCCTATGGCTGCAGCTGTTATTGTATCTGAAGCTTTAAACCTTATATTAAAAGAAATATTTGCAAGAGAAAGACCAAATATTTTACAACTAGTTAATGAAACAACATATAGTTTTCCAAGTGGTCATGCAATGATAAATACTACAGTTTATACAATGCTTGGTATATTTGCTATAAAATATATAAGAAGTAAAAAAATAAAAATACCTGTAATAATAATGTGTATCATAATGCCATTAATAATATCTTTTTCAAGAGTATATTTAGGTGTACATTATGCTGGAGATGTATTGGGAGGAATGTTACTTGGATTTGCAGTTACAGTATTTATATATGCACTTTTAAAGAAAGAAGAAAAGTTATTACAAGCTAAGAATATATCTTAGATATATTCTTTAACATATTGGGGTATAGCCAAGTGGTAAGGCATCGGACTCTGAATCCGACATTTCGCTGGTTCGAATCCAGCTACCCCAGCCAAGAAAAGTAGGTATTGTACGATTTTGTACAGTACCTACATTGTTTTATATAATAGGAAAAATCGATTTTTGCAAAAATAAATGTAATTTCAAATTTTGTCGAAATTTGCGATGAAAAGTAGAATAAAAAGTATTTACAAACATTTGTTTGTGATGTATAATATTCTTACAGAAGGATGTGAAAATATGAAATTATAAAAATATTGAACCTGATTGGCTATATAATGTATTAAATTTTATAAAAATAGCATCATATATGGAAATATACAAATTTTGCGGTGTAAAAATTGATTGGAAAAATTTAGTATATAATATATGATAATATAGAAAGTAGGTAAATATGAGTTTAGAAAAAATAAATAATAATTCAATGATTATTAAATATCAAAATACAGATAATGTATTAGAAGATATATGTTCTATTATTGAATCAGCAAGAGATTATGCTTATAAGTTTGTAAATATTGCTCTAGTAGAAAGAAATTGGCTAATTGGATATAGAATTGCCGAAGAAGAACTAAAAGGAAATGATAGAGCAGATTATGGATTAGAAATAGTAAAAAAACTATCTAAAGAATTAACAAAACAATATGGAAAGGGATTTGATAGAAGTAATTTGTATAGATTTTTAAGTTTTTATAAAAATTTTCCGCAAATTGTCGACGCACTGAGTCGACAATCTGGAAATTTGCTATCTTGGACTCATTATAGAACTCTGTTACAAGTTTTGGATAAAAAAGCAAGAGATTGGTATGAAAAAGAAGCATTAGAACAAACGTGGAGTACAAGAACATTACAAAGAAACATTGATACACAGTATTATTATAGATTGTTAAAGTCACAAGTTAAAGAACCAGTAATTAAGGAAATGGAAGAAAACAACAAAGAAAATTATTTAATGAATAAATTAGAATTTTTCAAGAATCCAGTAATAGCAGAATTTTTAGGATATTCATTGGATAGTACTTTTACAGAAACAGAATTAGAAACTAGTATAATAAATAATTTACAAAAATTTTTAATGGAACTACGGTAAAGGTTATGCGTTTGTTGCAAGACAACAACATATTCATACAGAAAAAGAAGATTACTTCCTAGACTTAGTATTTTACAATTATATATTAAAATGCTTTGTGTTAATTGATTTGAAAACTAAAAAAATAACGCATCAAGATGTTGGACAAATGGATATGTATGTTAGAATTTATGATGAGTTAAAAAAAACAAAAGAAGACAATCCAACGATAGGAATTTTACTATGTTCAGAAACCGATGCGGATATAGCCAAATATTCTATTCTAAAAGGAAATGAACAATTATTTGCTAGTAAATATAAATTATATTTACCAACAGAAGAAGAATTAAAGGCTGAAATAGAAAGTCAAAAAGCAATATTTGAACTGCAACAACAAGAAAAAAACAAAATGATGAAGAATAGAATTTATATTTTAATTTTACAGAATATAAGTTATTTATAGGTACATTGACATATAAATTAGCATATGATATACTTTTTACAATATTTATGTTTTCAGGGAGAGCTTATGAAATATGATGTTGTAATAGTTGGCTGCGGACCTGCTGGGGCAAGTTTAGGATATTTACTTTTAAAAAATAATATTAAAGTTGCAATTATTGACAAAAAAAGTTCCCTAGAGAAAAACTATGTGGCGGACTTTTTACATATAAGAGTAAACTATTATATGAAGAGATTTTTGAAAAAGAATTTACTTCTTATATAAATAAAACTAATAATGTAAATTTTTTTAAAAAAGATAATTTAATTCTAAATTTAAAAACTAAAATTCCTTTTTATTTAGTAAGTCGAAAAGAATTTGATTTTGATATGTATAAAGAATATATTAATAAAGGTGGGATTTGCTTTACCGAATCCACAATTTCAAAGATTGATACAGAAAATAATTTTATTTATTTATCTAGTGGAAAAAAAATAATGTATTCAATTTTAATTGGTGCTGATGGAGCTAATAGTCAAGTAAGAAAGTTAATAGATAAAGAATATAAACCAAATGGATTTTGTTTAGAGGTTGAAGAATTTCCAATTAAAAATTCTAATAATATTAACATTCACTTTGATTGTTTCTACAAAGGTTATGGATGGTGTTTCAATAAAGGTAGCTTTTCAACTGTAGGTTTTGGTGGTGAATATAATAAACAAAAAATCTTAGAGAGTACAGAATTATCAAATGTTATCTTTAAATATTATAATGTTAATTCAAAAGATGTAAAGGGAGCATTTGTACCTTTCGGAAAATTTGTTAAAAATCCATGTAAAGGTAATATTTTGTTAATTGGCGATGCAGCTGGTTTTACTGATCCTATTACAGGCGAAGGTCTTTATTTTTGCTTTAAGTCAGCTATATATGCATGTAATGCAATAAAAGATTATTTTTCTTATAATAATAAATTCACTCTTGAAGAGTTATATTTACCTAAAGTAAGAGAAATACAAGAAAAAATAAAAGAAGCAAATAAATTAAAAAAATTTATATTTAATAAAGTTTTTAAAAATTTAACTTTTGCATTTTTAAAAAATAATTTAGAATTTACTAAATATGTATGTGATGATATAATTTCAACATACACGAGAAACTATAAACATATAATTAGTTCTTACTTATTAAGTAGATTAAAATAATAAATATTTATTGCGATTAATTTACTTTATTTATATAGTGTTGTAGATTATAAATCAAAAATCTATTAAAAAGCTTATAATGTTTACATCATATACGATTTATGATATAAATAAAAAAGAATTTTTATATATTACAATAAATAATTAGGTAGATTATTATACAATAAAATAAAAATATTTCATAAATTAATCCATTAAAATATATAATTTTTATAGATTAATATGTATATTATTAAAGTACTTAATTTAATGAGGTGGTTTAATGAAAAAGATAATAGATATAGCAAAAGATATTGGAATACCCGAAGAATATATTGAATGTTATGGAAAATATAAAGCAAAGATAAATCATGAATATTATGAAAATATAAAGAAAAATGATAATGCCAAATTAATTCTTATGACTTCAATAAATCCTACACCTTTTGGTGAAGGAAAAACAACACAGTCTATAGGGCTTTCTATGGCAATGAATAAACTTGGGTTAAAAACATTAACTGTATTAAGAGAGCCTTCCCTTGGTCCCGTCTTTGGAATAAAAGGTGGAGCTGTCGGTGGAGGAGAAGCAATTGTAGAACCTAAAGAAGATATAGATTTGCATTTTACAGGTGATTTTCATGCAATAACAAGTGCAAATAATTTATTATGTGCAGTTATCGATAATCATTTGTTTCAAGGTAATGAATTAAATATAGATAAAAATAGGATAGTTATTAAAAGAGTAATCGATATGAATGATAGAGCTTTAAGAAATGTAACTATTGGATTAGGTGGAAATAAAAATGGAGTAGAAAGAAATACAGGCTTTGAAATAACAGCAGCTTGTGAACTTATGGCAATATGTGATTTAGCTTTAGATTTAGAAGATTTAAAAAATAGAATCGATAATATGCTTGTTGCTTATGATGTAAACGGAAGAGCTATTTATGCAAAAGAATTAGACTGCACAAATGCAATGGTTGCATTATTAAAAAATGTAATAAATCCTAATTTAGTACAAACTAAAGAGGAAACACCATGTTTAATACATCTTGGACCTTTTGCAAATATTGCACACGGATGTAATAGTTTAATAGCAACTAAAATGGGACTTAAGATGTCTGATTATGTTGTAACTGAAGCTGGATTTGGAGCAGATTTAGGTGCTGAAAAATTCTTTGATATAAAATGTAGAATTGGTAATCTAAAGCCTGATATGGCTGTTATTGTAGTTACAGCAAAAGCATTAAAATATAATGGTGGATGTAATATAGATGATTTAGAAAATAAAAATCTAGAAGCCTTAGAAAAAGGTATAGTAAATTTACAAAAGCATATAGAAAATGTAAAGAAATTTAATATACCTATTGTTGTATGTATTAATAAATATAATACTGATACTGATGAAGAAATTATATATATAAAAGAATTTGTAAAAAATATGGGAGTAGAAGCAGAAGTATCAACTGCATATTTAGAAGGATCTAAGGGAGCGTTAGAACTGGCTAAGTTAGTAAAGAAAACTTTAGGTAATACAAGTTCTAAGTTTAATTATATATATAAAGATAGTGATAATATAAAAGAAAAAATAGAAAAAGTTTCTAAAGAGATTTATGGAGCAACAAATGTAGAATATTTAAATGATGTAAAAGAAAAAATAATGAATTTAGAAAAAATGGGATATAAAGAATTACCAATATGCATAGCAAAAACACCCGCCTCATTAAGTGATAATCCAAAATTACTTGGCAGACCAACAGATTTTACTATACATGTTAGGGATATAAAAGTATCAAGTGGTGCAGGATTTATAGTTGTATATACTGGTGATGTATTAACAATGCCTGGTCTTGGTAAGCATTCTAAATATGAAAAATTTTAAATAATAAAAAACTAAAAATGTAAATAACTATTTACATTTTTTTCTTTTTGATATATTATAATATGTAATAGTTTAGTGGGGAGTTTTTTATGAAATTAGATTTAATATTTCAAATGGATAACAAAAATGAATTAGCTTACGAGATTACAGAGACTTTTAAAAAAGAGCCTAAGAAAGCTTACTTTTTCTGCGGGAATATAAAAGATTCTGGATTTAGAATTTTAGAAGAAGAATTTATTGATAGGAAAACTAAAATATTCTTTGCAATGGGAATTGACAAAAAAAATACAACAAGAGGTATCTTAGAAGATATACTAAGATATACAAAAGATGTGTATTATTTTTCTAATAATAAAGAGATTGAGTTTAATTCTAATATATTTGTATTTGAATGTGCAAAAGAAGCAGTAATGTACTCTTTTTCAGGAAGTATATCTGATTCTTTGTTAAAAGATGATATTTTAGTTTATACTAAAGTAATTTTTGATTTAGAAGATGATAAAGAGGCAAAAGAATATAAAGATAAAATAAGGGCTATGGTAAAGACTGTAGAAAAGGAAAAATTTGAAAAACTTACAAAAGAAAAAATAGAAGAATTAATAGATAGTAAAGAAATATTTAGTAATAAGCAATATGTTCATAATGTTAAAAGTATATCAGAATTACTTGGTAAAAAAGAAGAAAAAGATGAGGAAAAAAATACAAGAACAAATGAAGAAATATTTGGTAATGATGTAAAAATTCCTAAAATTGATTTATCAGGTAGTGATATTGATATTGAATTTGATGATATTGAACTTGTAGATGATAATAAAAAAGAAGATAAAGGAAATAATAAATCAAATGAATTAGAATTAGATATAACTGATTCTAAAGAAATTCAAGATTTATCTAAATTAAGTGAAATTGTAGGATATAATGCAAATGAAAATGATAAGATAGATAAAAATAGTGAATTTTATGATAAAGATTTAGAAAATTTTGAATTTAATGAAAATGATACTATAGATATTAATGATTTATTGTTTTCAAAAGCGGATATTAAATTAGAAGTAGATAATAAAAAAACTCAAAATAAAAAAGAAGAAAAAGCGGAAGATTTAGTTAAAGTAAAGAAGTTAGATTTAAATAATGTGAGCAATTACATTTATGAATTACCTTCTAGAGGATCAAAAGGACAAGATTTAACTTGTTTAAAAATACCAAATTATATTCAACTTATGATTCCTAGTTTTTTTGAATTAACAGATAAAGGAAAAAATATTGATATCGATGGTATAAATTATAAAATGAGGAATATAAATCTTGAAATTGTAGATGTAAAAAATTCACAAAAATATACAGATAGAGATGCTAAGATTATGCATAAATCAGGTCAGACATATATAAAAATAGATTCTGATCAATTAAAGAATGTTCAGTACAGTGAAAATGATATAGCAAGAATAATAAAATTATCTTCTGGTGTATTTCATATTGAAATAATATCAAAAGATTTACAAGAATATAAACTTTGGTCAAAATTATGTACTCAAAATTTTAAATCATCTAATAGAAAATATGGAGTAATGTGATGTTTAGTGTTAAAATATTTAAAGAAGAAGATATGAATCGTATACTAAAAAGCATGTTAAAAAATGGTGAAGAATTAAAATGTAAACTTTGTGCTATGGTTACAATAACAGATGATAATATACTTAAATTAAAAGAACTAGAAAATATGGATAGCGTTATAGGAAGTATTTCAAAAAACATTACTAAAGGATATTGTTATCTTGGTGTTACTGAAAATGAAATATTAGTAACTATACTTAACTCAATTGATATTTCGAAAATAAATAATCGCTTAAGAATACCACTTGATGAAATATCAAGTATAGAAGTAGCAAAAAGTTTGTTTAGTAAGAATATTAAAGTAAAAATCACGTTAAGAGGAAATGCAATTATAAATTTATATGTAACAAGTAGCGTATTAACTTATGGTATGCTAAGTCAAAAAGCTAATGCATCAGAATTTTTTAAAATTTTATCTGAGCTATAATAATATTTTAGAATTAAAAAGTGTAAGAAATAATTAAAAACTCTTATACTTTTTTCTTTATTATAAAGCTTTAAATTTGTCAAAATTACTTGAAAAAGAGCGGTTTTTGTAATATAATCTAAGAGATTAAAGGGGAATTGATATGCAACTAAAAAAAATAGAATTACAAGGTTTTAAATCTTTTGCAGATAAAACAGAAATAGTATTTTTGGATGGAATAACAACAATTGTAGGACCAAATGGAAGTGGTAAGAGTAATATTTCTGATGCACTTCGTTGGGTGCTAGGAGAGCAAAGTGTAAAAACTCTTAGAGGTTCTAAAATGGAAGATGTTATCTTTGCTGGTACACAACTAAGAAAAAAAGTTGGATTTGCGGAAGTTTCAATGTATTTAGATAATAGTGATGGTACACTTCCTGTTGAATATAAAGAAGTTGTTGTAACAAGGCGTGTGTATAGAACGGGAGAAAGTGCATATTTAATAAATGATAATGAATGTAGATTAAAAGATATACAAGAGTTATTTATGGATACTGGTGTTGGTAAAGATGGTTATAGTATAATTTCTCAAGGAAAAATAGATGAAATTTTATCTAGTAAATCTGAAGAAAGAAGACATATTTTTGAAGAGGCATCTGGTATAGTAAAATATAGAACAAGAAAAGAGGAAGCAGCAAAAAAACTTGCAAATACAGAAATAACTTTAAGTAGAGTAAATGATATATTAGTTGAAATAGAAAATACTATTGGTCCACTTGAAAAAAAAGCTACAATAGCTAAGAAATATTTAGTTTTAAAAGACGAATTAAAACAGTATGATATAAAAGCTTTTATTAATCAAGTAACTGATAATAACATAAATATACAAAAGCTTGATGATATAATTGATACATATGAAAGTGATATTGAAAAAGAAAATACAAATGTATCAAATATTGAAGAAGAAAAAGAAAAGATTAAAGAAAGACTACAAGAAGTCACTTTAAAAATAGAGGAAACACAAACTAGTTTTTATGAAATGAATAGCAAACTAGAAAAATTAAATTCTAGTATAGATCTTTCTAATTCAAATATACAAAATAGTAAACAAAATATTTTAAGATTAAATAATGAAATAAAAGAAGATAATGATAAGATTATTCTTTTAAAAGAAGAGATAGAAAAAAGACTTGAAAAAAGAAAGTCTATGTCTGATAATAAAGTAAAGTTTGAAAATGAATTAAAAGAAAAACAAGATGCTTTAAATGAAATACTACTTACTTTGGATAGTAGAGGTGTAGAAATTGAAGAATTAAAACAACAAATTGATGATGCTGAAGAAAGAAAATATGATTTAAAAGTTGAGTTAAGTAGTATGCAAGCAACAATTGATGCAAATAATTTACAACTTGATGAAAAGAAAAAATTAATTGAAAAAAGTATAACACAAAAGGATAGTATTAGTTCTACTAAAGATGATATTTATTTAGAACTTAATAAAAAAGTTAAAGAGAAAAATAAATTACAAGAAGATATAGATTATATATCTAAAGAAAAAGAAGAGAAAAACAATAAATTAAATGAATATAAAACTGAAGAAAATAAAATGAAGCAAGAACTATTGATGCTAAACTCAAAGCATAATTATCTTGTAAACTTAGAAAAGGAAAATGAAGGATATTATAAAAGTGTTAAAGAGGCTTTAGATTATTCTAGAAATAACAGAAATGTATATGGTACTTTAGCAAGTATTATATCAACTGATGAAAAATATGAGTATGCAATAGAAATAGCACTTGGTGGTTATTTACAAAATATAGTTGTACAAGACGAAAGTGATGCAAAAGATATTATAGATTATTTAAAACAAAATATGCTTGGAAGAGCAACATTTTTACCACTAGGATTAATTAAGGATACAAAATTTGATTTAAAAAATAAAGTTTCTAAATTACAAGGAGTAGTTGGCATTGCATCAGATTTAGTAAAATATGATAGTAAATTTGAAAAAGTTATAAATCTAGCTCTTGGATCAACGGTTATAGTAGATAATTTAGAAAATGCTATAAAAATATCAAAAAACTTTAGAAATTCAGTTAGAATAGTTACTTTAGATGGAGAATTAATAGCAACTACTGGTAGTATAACTGGAGGACAAACATCTAAGAATAAAACTGGACTTTTAGGTAGAGCAGAGAAGATACAAAAATTAAAAGAGAAAATAGAAGAAAAACAAAATAAATTAGATGAGTTTGTTAAAGAGTATGCTAATTTGGAAGAAAGCATAAAAGGTTTAGATAAAGAACTTTTAGAAAATAAAGAAAAACTAGATTCATTAAATGTAGAAGTGGCTACATATAATGAAAAATATGAAAATATTAAAAAAGAGCTTGAAAAAGTAGAAAATTCTAAAGAAAATACTATAAATGCGTTAAAATATTTTGAAGAACAAAACGTTAAATTAAATTCAAAAATAGAAGAATATGAAAATGAAATCTCAAACATTGATGAAATGAATTTAAATAAGCAAGAAATTGTAGATGAATATGCTAGATTTAATAAAGAAAAGCAACAAGAAATTGACTTTTTAAATGAAGATGTTGTTAATCTTAAAATTTCACTTTCTTCTTTTGATGAAAGTGTTGCATCAATTGATGAAATGAAAGAGAAGATAGAACAAGATATAAATAATTTTGAATTTGGAATTAATAGAAAAAAAGAACAAATAACAAGTGAAGAAAAAGAGATTAAATCACTTGAAGAACAAATAAATAACTTTAACGAACAAATAAAAGAACAATCTACATTTAAAGAAGAATACTCAAAAATTTCTGAAGAATTAAAAAATGATAAAGATGAATTATCTAAAAAACAAGAACAAAATGAAATTAATTTGTTAGATACTATTAAAAGAATAGATAGAATTAAAGAAGAAAAATCAAAAGTTGAGTCAAAGAAAGTAAAATATGATATTGAGCTAGAAAATTTAAAAAATAAAATGTGGGATGATTATGAGATTACTATTAGCAGTGCAAAGAAATTTATCGAAAATCTTCCAGAAGAAGAACTTGATGCAAAACAAATAAATAAGAAAGCAGAAAGTATACGAAAAGAAATTAAAGACCTTGGGGAAGTGAATGTAGGAGCAATAGAAGAATATAAATCTACAAAAGAAAGATATGACTTTATATCTAATCAAAAAGAAGATTTGGAACAAACTAAAAATAAGTTAAATAATTTGATTAATAATATGACTTCTATAATGAAAACTCAATTTGAAAAACAATTTAAAATTATAACTGAAAACTTTAATGAGACTTTTAAAGAATTATTTGGTGGTGGAAAAGCTGAACTTAAACTTTCTGATGAGAGTAATATATTAGAAAGTGGAATTGAAATTGAAGTTCAACCACCTGGTAAAAAGCTACAAAATATGATGTTACTTTCCGGTGGAGAAAGAGCTTTAACAGCTACTGCTTTGTTATTTGCAATTTTAAAAATAAAATCTCCTCCATTTTGTATATTAGACGAAATAGAAGCAGCACTTGATGATGTAAATGTACATAGATTTGCAGAGTATATAAAGAAATATTCTAAAAAAACACAGTTTATAGTTATTACACATAGAAAAGGTACTATGGAGGTTGCATCTTCAACTTATGGTGTTACAATGCAAGAATATGGTATTTCTAAAATAGTTTCTATGAAATTAAAATAAAAATATTCCCTCAAGTTATTCTAAACTTGGGGGAATTAAAGTTTTAACATGCCATTGTACAGTAAAATTGATCTTTTATTATAGAAGTTCCATTTTTATCTATTGCTTTAAATGTACAGTATTCAGATGAAATATCATCAATTTTAAAATACCAATCTTCAAAGAAAAATGAGCCGTTTGGATATATTATATTCCATAAAAGGTCAGTTTCTCTTTGAACAATAAATAATAATGGGCTTTCTGTTTTTATGACATTTGTAAAATTAAAATCACTAATGAATCTATCATGAAAAACAAGCTTTGATGTCCCATCCTTTCTTATTAATTGTTTAAATTCATAGCTTAAATACTTAATATCATAAAACCATTCATTAGTAATAAGTTCACCATTTCTCGTAATTATATTAAAACGGCCTGTTTCATCTTGAATCACTTTTGGAAGTGAAATCTTTAGTTCTGTAAAATTGAATTCATCTTCAAATTCATTTATATAGAATCTAAACCAGTTTTTAAATTTAAAATTTCCATTTCCATCTAATATATTCCATACTCTAGTGTCATTTTTATATGCAAAATAAATATAGTTATTAGGTTTATTATTTGAAAGTAAATGGCTATAATAAATGCTACATTTATCCATATTTTGGATTGGCATCTTCCGATTTTGCATAATAATACACCTCTCAATTAATATATTTTAAGTCATTATATCATATAAAATTTTCATTTTAAATAGTTTTTAAAAAAAAATTACCAGTTGACAACAAAACAAATGTTTGGTATAATTTTATAAATAGGTGATAATATGAGAGATATATTACATTGTGATTTAAACGGTTTTTTTGCTTCTGTAGAATGTTTAAAAAGACCAGAACTTAAGAATGTACCTATGGCTGTATGTGGTGATCCTGATACTAGACATGGTGTAATACTTGCTAAAAATGAGATAGCTAAAAAGTACGGAGTTGTAACAGCAGAAACAATATATTCAGCTAAGAAGAAATGTCCAAAACTTGTACTTGTAAAAAGTAATCATAGTGATTATATTAAATATTCTAAATTAGTGAATAATATATATTTAAAATATACAGAAAAAGTTGAACCTTTTAGTATAGATGAATCTTTTTTAGATGTAACTGAAAGTAAAAGCTTATTTGGAACTCCTTATGAAATAGCATATAAAATTAAAGAAGATGTAAAAAATACATTAGGACTTACAATTTCTGTTGGTGTTTCTTTTAATAGAATACTTGCAAAAATGGGAAGTGACTTAAAAAAGCCAGATGCAATAACTGTTCTTTCAAAAGAAAACTTTAAGGATATATTGTTTCCATTACCGGTAAAAGATTTAATTTTTTGTGGTAAATCAACTTGTAATACTTTAAATAAAATGAGAATTGAAACAATAGGAGATTTAGCAAATAGTGATGTTAATAGAATAACTAAAAAGCTTGGTAAGATGGGGCTTATGTTATATAACTATGCAAACGGAATTGATAGTGATAAAGTAGAAAAGTATGGAACAAAACATACACCAAAAAGTGTTAGTAAAGGAGTAACTTTTCCAAAGGATATAACAAGTATAGAAGAACTTAGCAATATAATTAGAAAATTATCTGATTATATATCTACTAATTTAAGAAAGAATGGTTTAACTTGTAGTGTTGTATGTATTAGTATAAAAGATAATATGTTTTGTGTAATAAATCGTCAAAAACAGATTTTTAAGACAGATTTATATCAGGATATATCTAATGTGGCTATAAGTATTTTAAAGGAAAATTATACGGATAATAGACCAATAAGAGCAATTACAGTTAGTGTCTCAGGTTTAGAATCACAAGATGACCAAGTACAACTTGATATATTTACACTTAACAGTAACAAGAAAAATGATTTAACTAAAGAAAAGCTAGAAAATGTTACAAAAACGATTGACAATATTCGTAATAAATTTGGTGATAAAATTACTTTTGGAAGTATGATTGAAAAAGAAAAGAATATAAATGAAGAGAAGTGAGTTTCACTTCTCTTTTTACTATTCATTTTCTTTTTTGTTTGTTATTTCTTCCATAAGCAATAAATTTTCCCATTTTGCATCAATTTCTTTTTGTAACTCATCTATAAGATGTTTATTTTCTTCTTTAAATAAATGTTTAAAACGTTTTTGTGTTTTTAAGAACTCTTCAACAGGAAGTTTCTTTATTGGTTTATATGTTATTTTATATACTCCATTTTCAACTTCATATACAGGCCAAAAACAAGTATCAACTGCTAATTTTTCAATAAGTTGTAAATCTTCTGTAGGATATCCCCAGCCTCTAGGACATGGTGCAAATACTGATAAGAAAGTAGGACCTTCTGTATATATTGCTTTTTGAGCTTTTTCATAAATATCTTTTTGATTTGCAAATAACGCAGTTTGAGCTACGTAAGGTAAGTTATGACTTATCATTATTTGAGTTAAGTCTTTTCTTGGTTGAGATTTACCTTGTGAAACTTTACCAGCAGGAGAAGTAGTTGTATCAGCAAAATGTGGAGTAGAAGAAGAACGTTGAGTTCCTGTATTCATATATGCACCATTATCATAACATACATAAGTTATATCATGATTTCTTTCCATGGCACCAGATAGAGATTGCAAACCTATATCTAAAGTACCACCATCGCCACCTATAGCGATAAATTTTGTAGTTTTATCATTAGGTATTTTACCATCTTTCTTAAACTTAGTATATGCTGTTTGAGCACCAGATAATGTAGCAGCTGCACATTCAAAAGCTGTATGTATATATGATACATTTTTCCAAGCTGTGTATGGGTATAAAAAACTTGAAACTTCTAAACATCCAGTAGCATTTGATATTACAGCATTATCTTCATCTTTTAAAGCTCTAAGTATTGTTCTTATAGCTGGTGGAGCACCACATCCAGCACACATTCTATGTCCTGAAACAAATCTTGATTTTTTATTAACCATTTCTTTTATATTGTATGGCATTTAGTCCACCTCCTTATTATATTTTAAAAATCTCTTAACTTTATCTATTTTTCCTTCTTTTGCAATATCTTGTAAATCTTTAAATACATTTTTTATATCATAAGTAGTAACATCCATACCACCTAATCCATATATATAGTTAACAGTTGGAACATTAACATTTTGAGTAAACATAGCAGAAGTTATTTCACTAAATAAAGGTCCACTATAACCATTTACACTATCACTTTTATCTAATATAGCAAGAGATTTTAAATGTTTTAATTCATTTGGTATTTCAGTAAAAGGAAGAGGTCTAAAGCATCTTGGTTTTAGTAATCCAGCTTTAATACCATTTTCTCTTAATTCATCTATAACATCTTTTGCAGTACCGGCTGTTGAATTTAATACTATAATACCGTATTCAGCATCATCCAATCTATATTTTTCATATAAATCATATTTTCTACCTGTAATTTCTTCAAATTCTTTTGAAACTTTACAAATTATATCTTTAGCTTTTTCCATAGCATCAGAAAGTTCAGCTCTTTTATCAAAGTACACTTCTTGCATTGCTAAAGGTCCCATTGATATATTTTTATCTAAATCTAATAAGTATTCATCAGGTAGATATTTACCAATAAATTTTTTTACTTCTTCGTTTTCCATAAGAGATATATTTTCAACAGAGTGAGAAGTTATAAATCCATCATAACAAACCATAACAGGTAATTTTGCTTTTTCTGCAATTTTAACACCCATTATTGCATTATCATATGCTTCTTGATTATTTTCACAATATAATTGGATAAAGCCAGAATCTCTTGCACCCATTGAATCAGAATGATCATTATGTATATTTATTGGTGCAGATAATGCTCTATTTGCTACTATTAAAGTAAGGGGCATTCTCATACCAGAAGCTATGTATAGCATTTCAAACATATATGCAAGGCCTTGCGAAGATGTTGCACTCATAACTCTTGCTCCAGCAGCTGCAGCACCTATACAAGCAGACATTGCACTATGCTCGCTTTCAACAGCAATAAACTCTGTTGTAACACTACCATTTGATACAAAGTTAGAAAAGTATTGAGGTATTTCTGTAGATGGTGTTATAGGGTAGGCTGCAACAACATCAGGATTTATTTGTTTCATAGCAGTTGCAACTGCTTCGTTTCCACTTAATCTTTCTCTAATTGCCATAATTATTCCTCCTTACTATCTTTCATTTCTATTGCTTTGAAAGGACATACTTTTGAACATACTCCACAACCTTTGCAATAATCTAAATCTATACCAACTAAAATATTATCTTTTTGTATAATACATCCTTCAGGACAATATGGTACGCATAACATACAATTTTTACATTTTTCTTTACTATGAGATGGAAATCTATTTTTCCAAGATCCAGTTTTTACATCTAGTGAAGTACCATCTTTTAATATACTAGCACCTCTACCATATATATTTTTTTCCATATTAACCTCCTATAACTTCATCAAATGCTCTTTTAACAGCTTCCATATTAGGAGCTATAACTTCAGGTTTTCTAGCAAATTTATGTTTAAAAGATTCTTCCATATCTTTTAGAAGTTCATCTTTTGTCATTATACCTGTAATTTTAACTATTGCTGATAACATAGCAGTATTTGGATAATTTGCTTTTAAACATTCTCTACTAATTTTACTAGCATCGATTGTATAAATTTTTCCTTTATAGTCTTTAAAATAATTTTTAATTTCGTCAATTGATTTATTAGTGTTAATTAATATTGCTCCGTTTTCTTTTAAGCCTTGGGTTACATTGACTGAACCTATAAGCGTATCGTCTACAACAACTACATAATCCGGTTCATATATATTAGAGTGTATTCTTATTGGTGTTTCACTTATTCTGTTGTATGCAGTTAGTGGAGCACCCATTCTTTCTGGACCATATTCAGGAAAGCCTTGAATATATTTTCCAGTATTAAATGCTGCATCTGCAAGCAGTAAAGAAGCAGTTTTTGCACCTTGTCCACCGCGTCCATGCCATCTTATTTCTATCATACCTAATCCTCCTTGATATATATATATTGTAATAATATGCTATAAAAGAATATTAATACATAGTTATAGTATATAACTAAAAAAAAGAATAGTCAAGCAGAAATTTAATATATAAAGTCAAGAAAAAACTCATAAACAACAATTCGTGTTTATGAGTTATGATTATAATATTGAAAGTCCTGCACTTGCATATCCAACAATAGAATTAGCAAGATTTGATCCTGTAGCAGTTGCAAAAAATACTAGAAGTAATCTGGTTTGTAAACTAACAGGTATTGAAAGATTAGATATTATTCCACTGCTTATACTTCCAATTGGCACTTGCCCTGTAAAGCTAGGTACTAATGTTACAGTCGTACCTGGCACTAAAGTAAATATGTTATTTGGTACATTAGATGAATATAACTGTGCTTTTATACTTATAGTTGTATTAATTAATGATAGAGCAACAGTTGTACTAAAGTAAGCAGTAATAGAAGTTATAATTCCATCTCTTGGCATTGAAAATGCAAAATTAGTATTAGTTCTTGCTGGATTTGTTAAATCTATTGTGGTAGTAAGTTGTGAAATACCACATGTACTATCGCCAAATCCAATAAAAGCTGGTATACCTTCTGCACCACTATCTATAGTTGTTATTGTTATAGGAGTACCAGAAGCAAAAGGAATAATAGATCCATTACCATTTGCACCAGTAGGCCCAGTAGGACCGGTAGGACCAGTGGCACCAGTTAAACCTTGAGGACCTTGAATACCCTGAATACCTTGAACACCTTGTGGTCCTGTAACACCAGTAGGACCTTGAATTCCTTGATTACCTTGAGGACCTTGTGGTCCTATTGCACCAGTAGGTCCAGTAGGACCTACTGGACCTGTTACACATACGATTTCTGTACAAGGACAACAGCAGCAACATTCATCATTATTATTAGAATTTAAATTTTGATTTATCATGTTAAGCTCCTTTCCATGTTATTAATATATTTTATTAAACCAATTATTTATATTTATCGCTATTGTTAAAAAAAGCTTTGTTATTTAGATAGATTTTATCATTTGGTTTTATTTTTCCAGCCTTTTCGTTATATTCTTTAGAAATATCATATTCACCTAATTTATAATAACATATACAAAGTTGAAGGTAGGGAATATATCCATAATAATCTATTAAACAAAAACCGCCATTTTGTATATTAGGTTTTCTATTAGTTGCAAGTTTATACCAAAATATAGCTATATTATATTGTTGTTTATTAAAAAAATAGTCACCTATACTACATGAAATTTCAGCTCTTGGGGTATCATAAGTAAAACTCCTTAAAAGAGATAAAATAGCTTCTTTATCTTTGTTTAAAGCAATATAACAATTATATAAATCAAGGCAAGCATTTATTTTATTTTCAATCCAGCCATCATCAGAGTTTAAAAACTCATTTAATATGGTAACTGCTTTTTCATATTTTTTATTATAATATAATTCTCTGGCATAATAGTATTTTTCTCTTGCATTTAATTTAATATTTTCTTTTATCATTTTTTCATATATTCTTAAATTTCTTTTAGGATCATTTACATGAATTTTTTTATGAGTAATTGCAGCGTCACTGTATATAACATTTCCACTTGTAGCTATAGCTTCATGAATACGACCAGACCATTTATAATTTTTGCTTCTTTTTAGAATCCTTTCTCTACTATATGTAAAAATTGGATTATCATTTTCATCAAAGGCAACGTTATAATTTAACATAACAATATCTGTAATAGGATTTAAGGTATTTTTTAATTCTTTTATTTTCAATTTATCTTCTTCTAAGATTACATCGTCAGCATCTAGCCATATGATATATTCTTTAGTAGCTTTTGAGAAAGAAAAATTTCTTGCTTTAGAAAAATCATCACACCATTTAAAATCAAAAATTTTATCAGTAAACTCACTTGCAATAAGTTTTGTTTTATCTGTAGAACCAGTGTCTACAATAATAATTTCATCTACAATTTCTTTAACTGAATCAAGGCATCGCCTAAGTACATCTTCTTCATCCTTTACAATCATACATAGACTTAATGTTATCATAACTACCTCCAAGTTTATATAGTAATATATGAAAAAAATGATATAAATGTTATCGACAAAAATTAATTAGTAAGCTAAAAAGAGCAAAATGTAGAGTTAAAATTACATAAAGACTTTATTTTTAATTATAAAAATGGTATATATTAAATATATTTAATATGTTCGTTCTACAATAATTATTATGGGGGTATTGTGTTATGATAATTTAGATTGATTTTGCAATTATTCCTTGTAGTGTTTTTATTAAAAAATATTTTAAAGCTGAAGGAGCGTTTCGTTATGCGAAAATATGCACAAAAGGAAATTAATCAAATTTTATTAAACAAAAAGTTAAATCAATTTTATTTTGCTATGTTAAAGCAAAGGCAAGAAATTTTAACCGATGAGGAGTTATCAAGATTTTTGAATTATGGTATAACTTATACCGGAGGAAATAAATTAGAAGAAAAAATTGCTGACAAAATTATGAGATCTGATAAATTTTCAAAATTTATAAAAAATATTATGGGTGACTGTTTTAGATGGGCAGCCGTCTTAACTATGCTTGATGATACAACCATATATGATGTTGCAAATAGAAAAATTGTAGATATAAAGAGAGTAAAAATCATTCATTATGATAATTTAACAAATTATTATGATGAAACAAATGCAAGAGTAAAACTTTATAGCCCAAAAGACTATCCACAGTTAAAAGAAGAAATTGTATCAATCGATGTAGATGATGAAAAGGTTTTGGACGATTATGGTATAGAACATAGTGAGCAAAAAGAAGATGAGGATTTAATATTTAAGTTTATAGCTGAAGTAAAAAATTCTTCTTGCTAAAAAATAGCAAAAAAGACAATTATAGTTATTTATTAACTTAATTGTCTTTTTTTCTTGATTACTTAATAAAAAGTAATTATCGACAAAACTAGTTAAAAAAAATAAATAATAAAATATTAAAAAAATATTAGTAAAATAGTAAAATATTGCTATGAAAAAAAGTATAAAAATAATTATAATAACAGGAGTAATTGTATTATTTATTAGTTTAATAAATTCAATATATAAATTTAATTTTAAATATAAAAATGAAGAAAATTTTTCAAGAAAAAATTGTATGATTATACGTTTAGAAAAGATAGAAGAGGATAAGATAACATATCTTGTAAAATATAACAATAATAATTTTTTATTAAATATATATGAAAATGAAGGTATAAATTTAAAAGAATTTAGTAATTTTACATATGGAGACATTGTATCATGTAGAGGAAAAATTATAATACCAAGTAAATTAAATAATCCATATGAATTTGATTATAAATTATATTTAAATTCTAATGATATAGTTGGAACTATAACTTGTTATGACATTAAAAAAGTAGGGAAAAAACTAGGAAATTTGATATTAAAATTAGGTTATTTTTTACGTGATAATATAACTTATAGAATAGATAGTATACATGAGAGTGATAAGTTAGAATTACTAAAAACAATGATATATGGAGAAGATATTAATTTAGATAAAGATATAGGTGAAGTTTTTAAGAATAATGGTCTAAGTCATGTACTTGCAGTATCTGGTATGCATATGACATATTTATTATTCTTAATAGATATGCTACTAAAAAATAAAAATTCAAAATTAGTTTTATTACTAGATGTAATTATATTAGTTATATTTACAGTTATATCAGCACTTTCAATATCAGTAATCAGAGCATGTATTATGAGTTTACTTGCAATAATAGAAAAAAACAACAAAATAAAAGTTAATAAATATGTTAATATAATTATTGCTTTTATGCTTATTATAACAATAAATCCATATAGTATATTTAGTGTTTCATTTTTATTATCTTTTTTGTCTACATTTGGCATTATTTTGTTATATAATCTAATATATAGCTATTTTAAAATAAAATTTAAGTTAAATTATATAACTAGATATATATTTAAGACTATTTCATTAAATATTTCTTCAATTATAATGATATTACCATTACAAATATATTTTACAGGTTCTTTTGAACTAATATCGATTTTATCAAATTTAATAATTAGCCCAATAATATCTTTTGAATTTATAATAGGATTTTTAACTTTGTTATTAATATTTATACCATATGTTTCAAACATACTTGTTTTTTCAAATCTAATTATATTAGAAATAATTATACATATATTAAATTTTATATCTAAATTAAATTATTTTACAATCTATATTCCAAGGCAAAGTTTATTTGAAATTTTTACATATTATCTTTTAATTGCTATATTATCCTTAAAGAAATATATTCCCGCATTATTTAATAAAAAAAGAAAAAAGATTATACGAAATATAGCCTTTTTAATCACCATTTTTGTTATTTTGTATAATATATCAATGTATATATATCGTATGTATTTTGAAGAATATGTTTATTTTTTTAATGTAGGTCAGGGAAATATGGCAATAATTAGAGAAGATAGAAAAGTAATTATTGTTGATATTGGTTCAACACAAGAAAGTTTAGCAGGAAATATATTAAATAACTTTTTAAAAGCAAAAGCAATAAATAAAATCGATGCAATATTTTTAACTCATTTACATGACGATCATATAAATGGAATTTATGATACTACTAAAAATATAAAAATAAATAAAGTTTATTATGGCATACCAAAAGAAGGGGAAGATGTATTAATAGATACATTAGCTAAAAATAATATACCTAAAGAAAATCTAAATTTTTTAGATGAAATAAAAATTGGAAATATAAGTATTAATGTATTATCTCCTCCAAAAAATAAAACTATAATTTCAAATGATATAATAAATTCTAATTCTTTAGTATTACTTGTTAAAACTAAAAATAACAAAATTTTATTTATGGGAGATGCTACAATTGAAACAGAGGAAGAGTTACTAAAAAATAAAGATATAGTAGAAAATATAAAAGATATAGATGTAATACAAATAGGACATCATGGTTCAAAAACTTCAACTAGTGATAATTTTATTTCTAATATAAATAGTTGTATAGCAATAATATCAGCTAGAAAAGAAAAATTTGGTCATCCAAATAAGGAAGTTTTAGATATACTTAATAAATATAATTTTAAAATAAAAATAACTCAAAATGATGGAGCAATTAAATTAAAGTAATATTTTTCCAAAAATTTGTATAAAGTATAAATTTTAGCAAAAAATATAATTAAGGTGAGTTAATATGAGTAGTAAAACAAAATATAGGGTTATAATAGCAAGTGCAACGGTATTTTTATTAGTTGTTGGTGTAGCTATAGGACTTGTTGTATCTATGAAAAATGATAATGATTCATATATGGTAAAAGAAGAACCAATAATTGATGATGAAGTTAATATATATCAAACCGTATCTACAAAAACATATGATATTGAACTTATTTATATAGATTACTATAAATTATGTGATGAAAGTATAGAAACTAAAGAGACAGTATATGGAACAACTTTAGATAAATTAAAAGAGGAAGAAAGTAAGAAACAAAAAGAAAAAAATCTTGAATATACTATTGAGGAAGAAGGAAATGAGCGTTTAGTATACAAAAGAGTTATAAATAGTAATTGTCCTAATCATTTTAATGTTAAATTAGAAGAAGGTAAAGTAAATATATATAATATAGTAGATGATAGTGTTAGTACTTTATATAAAAGTATTGATGTATCTGAGGAACTTATAAGACCTGAGCTAATTGAAGAGTTAAATGAAGGAATAAGAGCAGATTCATTGGTAGATTTAAACTTTATAATTGAAGATATAGAAAGTTAAATAGGAGTATATCGGATAGTTTGTGTAAACTAAAATAAACTTTCTATGATATTCAAACAGATACTATATTTTAAATAATATAGTGTCTGTTTTTAACTTAATTTAATTATATAATATATTATTTAATTGTCAAGGTACAATTATCTAAGGTGTTAATATTATGTAAATTAGCACCTTCTCTTATATATTAGA